>ERZ791785.224-NODE-224-length-59143-cov-4.264724_pt1 | contig 59143 bp, 58 predicted proteins | sample MGYA00509947_ERZ791785 | MGnify/ENA primary metagenome ERZ791785 (study PRJEB30046, sample SAMN00791982) | human gut metagenome | study: EMG produced TPA metagenomics assembly of the A metagenome-wide association study of gut microbiota in type 2... | reverse complement strand
AACCAGTGACCCCCTCCTTGTAAGGGAGGTGCTCTCCCAACTGAGCTAATCGCCCACGTCGTTACATTGACAACACTGAGAAACCTTGAAAGTGGTGGGCGATACCGGTCTCGAACCAGTGACCCCCTCCTTGTAAGGGAGGTGCTCTCCCAACTGAGCTAATCGCCCTCAATGTTGTGAGCGTGCATTATAATTGCTCAATGATTTCAGTCAACAAATTTTTGCCAAAAATCCGTTGGTTGTTTTAAAAATAGGCATAAAAACAGATTTTTCCTTATGAATTCAAACAACTCGTAGTACAATACCGCACAATTATTTGCACAGAAAAAGGTTATAAAATGAAATTAGAAGCATTATTTGATTTGGATCCAAACGTGAAGGTACGTACCCGTTTTGCACCAAGCCCAACCGGTTATTTACACGTTGGGGGCGCGCGTACCGCACTTTATTCCTGGTTATACGCTAAACACAATCACGGCGAATTTGTGTTGCGTATTGAAGATACCGATTTGGAACGTTCTACGCCGGAAGCCACTCAGGCGATTTTAGAAGCGATGGAATGGTTAGATTTGGCCTGGGAGCATGGCCCTTATTATCAAACTAAGCGTTTTGACCGTTATAACCAAGTTATCGATCAAATGATTGAGCAAGGTTTGGCATACCGTTGTTACTGTACCAAAGAACGTTTGGAAACATTACGTCATACACAAGAACAAAATAAAGAAAAACCGCGTTATGACCGCCATTGTTTACACGATCACGCTGAACATTCTGCTGATGAACCGCATGTTGTGCGTTTTAAAAACCCAACTGAGGGGTCTGTGGTATTTGATGACGCGGTGCGTGGACGCATTGAAATCAGCAACAGCGAATTGGATGACTTGATTATCCGCCGTACCGACGGTTCTCCGACCTATAACTTCTGCGTGGTGGTAGATGACTGGGATATGGGCATCACCCACGTTGTGCGCGGTGAAGACCATATTAATAACACCCCTCGTCAAATTAACATTTTGAAAGCCCTTGGTGCACCGATTCCGGTGTATGCGCACGTTTCCATGATTAACGGTGACGATGGACAAAAACTTTCTAAACGTCATGGCGCCGTGAGCGTGATGCAATATCGTGACGAAGGTTATTTGCCGGAAGCGCTGATTAACTATTTGGTGCGTTTGGGTTGGGGGCACGGTGATCAGGAAATTTTCACCCGCCAAGAAATGATTGATTTATTTGATTTACACTCCGTGAGTAAATCTGCTAGTGCCTTTAACACCGAAAAATTATTGTGGTTGAACCATCATTACATTCGTGAATTGCCAGCGGACTACGTCGCAAAACATTTAGCATGGCAATATCAGGATTTAGGCATTGACACTTCCAATGGCCCGGCATTAACGGAAATCATCACCATGCTTGCGGATCGTTGTAAAACGTTACGTGAAATGGCGCTTGCCAGTCGTTATTTCTTTGAAGAGTTTGAAACTTTCGATGAAGCCGCAGTGAAAAAACATTTCAAAGCGGGCGCGGTAGAAGCTCTTGAAAAAGTAAAAGAAAAACTGACCACACTTTCCACTTGGGATTTGCATTCTACTCACGAAGCCATTGAACAAACCGCTGCCGAATTAGAGGTTGGCATGGGCAAAGTGGGGATGCCGCTGCGCGTGGCCGTGACCGGCGCGGGGCAATCGCCGTCTATGGATGTCACCCTTGTGGGTATCGGGCGTGATCGCGTATTAAATCGTATTCAACGAGCCATTGATTTTATTAAGGCACAAAACGTTTAATATTTAATCTGATGGCAATGAATTAAAAATTTAATATTGACAGACCAAGGGGCGGAATTTATCATAGCCGCCACTTACGGGGATATAGCTCAGTTGGGAGAGCGCTTGAATGGCATTCAAGAGGTCGTCGGTTCGATCCCGATTATCTCCACCAAATTTTAAACCTTATCAATGAAGTCAATTGATAAGGTTTTTCTTTTTTAGCGTTGTGCTTCATGCTTATCAACGCAAATGCTATTAAGTTCTTGCCTCTAAAGTTATCTCATCTAATGTGAAATTTATGCTTAAAAAGAGCATTTAAACATTTCTTAAATGCCCTACCTCTCCCCGTTTCTTGCTAAATGAGTTGCCCGAAAGGGGAGTTTATGAAACAATTTGTCGCTATTCCAATTTAAAAAATTAACTGAATTTTAAGGATACGATAGTGATCGATTTCGATGGCTACCGTCCGAATGTAGGCATTGTTATTTGCAACGACAAAGGGCAAGTGCTGTGGGCGAAAAGATACGGACAGAATTCTTGGCAATTTCCGCAAGGCGGGATTAATGATAATGAAACGCCGGAACAAGCGATGTACCGAGAATTGTTTGAGGAAGTAGGATTAACACGCAAAGATGTACGAGTGCTCTATGCCTCTAAGCATTGGCTGCGTTATAAATTGCCAAAACGCCTGCTACGTTATGATTCCAAGCCTATTTGTATCGGGCAGAAACAACGCTGGTTTTTATTACAGTTAGTCAGTGATACTAAAAATATCAACATGCAATGCAGTAAAACACCGGAGTTTGACGGTTGGCGTTGGGTGAGTTTCTGGTATCCGGTGCGTCAAGTGGTCTCTTTCAAAAGAGATGTCTATCGTAAAGCGATGAAAGAGTTTGCTACGGTGTTATTTGATGAAAATAACAAAGACTTGTTATTGCGGACAGACTCTAGCGCAGTAGAAGAGAAAAAGAATACCTTTTCAACGCCAAAACAGACCCATTCAAAGCATTCTAAACATTCATCACAAAAGTATAAGAGATAATTATGTTAACCTTCTTCCTCTTTTGTTTGCTTGCCGGTTGTGTTGCCGGCTTTTTAGCTGGTTTATTCGGCATTGGTGGCGGCATGGTGATTGTGCCGATGATGGTTTATTTGCTACCAATTGTCGGCGTACCGGATTCACTCTTAATGTCCACCGCACTTGGCACTTCCTTTGCGACTATCGTAGTTACCGCTTTTTCTTCTGCACAACGACACCACAAACTTGGCAATGTTGTTTGGTCAACCTTGAAGTATTTTGCCCCTGCATTAATGATCAGTGCCTTCATTTCAGGACAATACATCAGTAAATTGCCTCATGACATTTCCAGTAAGTTGTTTGCCTGCTTAGTTGTTTACTTAGCCGCTAAAATGATTTTGTCTATTAAACCGAAAAATATCGACCCGAATAAAAAAATTACGCCTTTATCCTCGATTATTGGCGGTGCTTTGATTGGCATGGCATCAAGTGTTGCCGGTATTGGCGGTGGCGGATTTATTGTGCCGTTTTTAAATTCTCGCAACGTAGATATTAAAAAAGCTATCGGTACTTCCGCTTTCTGCGGCATGTTGATGGGGATTGCGGGAATGTTAAGTTTTATGGTGAGCGGTTGGAATGCGCAAGGTATGCCGCCTTATTCGGTCGGTTTCGTATATTTCCCGGCTGTATTGGGCATCACGATCACCTCATTTTTTACCTCTAAACTTGGCGCCAACGCGACGAATAAACTCCCGGTGCCGACTTTGAAGAAAGCGTTTGCTGCCTTTTTAATTGTGGTGGCGATTAATATGTTATTGAAATAAGGAACGTTATGAATTCAGATTACCTTGTATTACCGCATTTCGATCCGGCAATTTTTGAATTTGGTCCCATCGGTTTGCGCTGGTATGGATTAATGTATTTACTCGGTTTTATTTTTGCTCGTTGGTTAGGTGTGCGCCGAGCTCAACAAGCAAACAGCGGTTGGACGGTAGATCAAGTCGATTCTTTACTCTTTAATGGTTTCATGGGCGTCTTTTTAGGCGGTCGAATTGGTGATGTCTTCTTTTATAATTTTGATCGTTTTTTACAGGACCCGCTGTATTTATTTCGAGTTTGGGAAGGCGGTATGTCTTTTCATGGTGGCTTAATTGGCGTGATTATTGCCATGGTCATTACCTCTAAAATACAAAAACGCAGCTTTTGGGCGACAGCAGACTTTGTGGCACCGTTAATTCCGTTTGGTTTAGGGATGGGACGTATTGGTAATTTCATCAATTTAGAATTATGGGGACGTGCAACGGACGTGCCTTGGGCAATGATTTTTCCGACAGATCCGCTATTATTACCACGCCATCCGTCTCAATTATATGAAGCGGTGTTAGAAGGTTTGGTGTTGTTCCTTATTTTGAATTGGTTTATTCGTAAACCACGTCCAATGGGATCGGTTGCCGGCCTCTTCCTCATCGGTTATGGCGTTTTCCGTTTTATGATTGAATATGTGCGCGAACCTGATGTAGAGCTGTTTCTTGATGTGATCACAAGAGGCCAACTTCTTTGTCTGCCAATGATGCTTGGCGGTGTTTTCATTATGCTTTGGGCATACAACAAAAGTGCGGTGAAAAAATGAAACAATATTTAGATTTGTGCCAACGCATTGTTAACGAAGGCGTTTGGGTAGAAAACGAACGTACCGGCAAACGCTGTTTGACCGTGATTAACGCTGGTTTGACTTACGATGTGGCAAATAATCAATTTCCGTTGATTACCACCCGTAAAAGTTATTGGAAAGCAGCGATTGCAGAATTTCTAGGCTATATTCGCGGTTATGACAATGCCGCCGACTTCCGCAAGCTAGGTACCAAAACCTGGGATGCCAATGCCAATGAAAATCAGGCTTGGCTCAATAATCCGCACCGCAAAGGCATGGATGACATGGGGCGCGTATATGGCGTGCAGGGTCGAAGCTGGCGCAAGCCGAATGGCGAACATCTCGATCAGTTGCGTAAAATCGTCAATAACCTCAGCAAAGGCATTGATGACCGCGGTGAGATTCTGACGTTCTATAATCCAGGTGAATTTGATTTGGGTTGTTTGCGCCCTTGCATGCACACACATACGTTTTCCTTGCTGGGTGATACGTTATATCTCACCAGTTATCAGCGCTCTTGTGATGTCCCGCTTGGCTTGAATTTCAACCAAATCCAAGTGTTTACCTTCTTGGCGTTAATGGCACAAATTACCGGCAAAAAAGCAGGGCAAGCGTTCCATCACATTGTGAATGCGCACATTTATGAAGACCAGTTGGCACTCATGCGTGATGTGCAATTAAAACGTGATCCTTTCCCGTCACCGCAGTTGGAAATTAATCCTGACATTAAATCTTTAGAAGACCTAGAAACCTGGGTCACCATGGATGATTTCAAGGTCACGGGTTATCAATGCCACGAACCGATTAAATATCCGTTTTCCGTCTAACAAAGTGCGGTCGGTTTTAAAAACGTTTTTAAAATCTACCGCACTTTTCATCTGAAGAACCTCATGACTGAATTGCAACATCAATTAGATGAACAATTTATGCGCCACGCCTTAACGCTGGCAGATAAAGCAGAAGCCTTGGGTGAAATTCCTGTGGGAGCCGTGTTAGTGAGCGAGGAGGGTGAAATTATTGGTGAGGGATGGAATTTATCGATCATTGATTCTGATCCCACGGCGCACGCCGAAATTGTTGCTCTACGCCAAGGTGGACAAACCTTACAAAATTACCGCTTGTTGAACGCAACCTTATACGTCACCCTTGAGCCTTGCACCATGTGCGCCGGGGCGATTTTGCATAGCCGTATTAAGCGCTTAGTGTTTGGCGCGGCTGACTATAAAACCGGGGCAGTGGGTTCCCGTTTCCATTTCTTTGATGATTACAAAATGAATCATGTCATCGAAATCACCGCTGGTGTGTTGCAGCAGGAATGCAGTGAAAAACTCAGTGCGTTTTTTCAAAAGCGCCGTGGGCAGCAGAAAGAAGCGAAATTAGCGCAACAATTGATGACTGAAGCGAAGTTTGATGATTAAAAGTGCGGTCATTTTTTTTTCAGCATTTTTTAATATCCCTCGTTAAATTTCCTGCGGAGTGATACAATCGCCGCTCAATTTTATTAGTCAAGAGATAAGTTATGTCCCGTCAGAAAAAGACTCGCCGCCTTACAGATATCATGCCGGCCCGCAAATCCGATAAGAAACCGGAACAACCCCTTTCCGGCCGCAAAGCGACACGTTATGAACTGGATGCGAAAGCCCGTGAAGAGAAGAAAAAACGTAAGCATAAAGGATTGGATTCCGGTTCTCGTCATAGTGCGCCGGAAAATAAAGCAGCGAATCAAGTAAAAGAAATTCAGGACCCACGAATCGGTAGCCGTAAAAAAGTACCGTTGATGGTGGAGTTCGTCAATAAATCGCAAAAAGCGCAAGCAGTATCAGCCACAAAATCTGAGCCAAAAGCAACCTTGGATCCGATGCTTGAATTAGAACAGTTAGAAAATAACGAATGTTTGAATCAATTGCTGGATCAATTGGACGAAGGCAAAAAATTGTCTGCCGAAGATCAAAAATTTGTGGATGCCTGTTTGGCGCGTGTCGCCCAATTAATGGACGAATTAGGCATTGCGGATGATGAAGAAAACGATGAAGATTTATACCGCACTTTTGAACGAATCGACATCAACCAATTTAAATAAGTATCTTTAAATTATGTGGAAAACGTTTTTACTCATTGCAGCTGTCATCATCATTGCCGGTATGGTCGGTTATGCCGCGTATTTGTTGTTGGCGTTGCAAAAGCAGAAAAAAGCACTGTTGCAAGCGCGCCGAAACCGTATTCATCGCATTAAAGAAAGCCTTGAAATTATTGCGAAAGCCATGTTGAACGGTGATTGCAATTTGTCAGAAGGTGTATTGCGTTTGAAAATGCTACTCGAACCGGTGGGCATGAGCCTCAAACATTATTCTGCCATGTGGCGATTGTATGAAACGGTCGAAGATATGCCGACCCATGAGGCTCGCAGAGAATTAAAAAAGAACGAAAGAATGCGTTTGGATTTACAGCGTGAAAGCACAGAAGCGGAGCTTGAAAGTAAGATTAAGTCAGAACTAAACCGACTTCTAACGGATATCCAAACATTATAAACGTGGGGAAAATTGAATGTCTGAGATCATTTGGGATTTAGCATTAATTCAAAAATATAATCAATCCGGTCCGCGCTACACATCCTATCCGACAGCGCTTGAGTTTAACGAACAGTATACGAATGATGACTTTATTGCCGCGGCACAACGTTATCCAACACGTCCGTTGTCATTATATGTACACATTCCGTTTTGCCACAAACTTTGTTATTTCTGCGCCTGTAATAAGGTCATTACGCGCCATCAGCACAAAGCAGATATTTACTTGGATTTTTTGGAACGAGAAATAAAAGAGCGGTCAACATTATTTACAAATCGTGTGGCAACGCAAGTGCATTGGGGCGGTGGTACGCCAACATATTTAACGGAGGCACAATCTGCCCGTTTAATGCAAATGTTGCGCGACAATTTTAATATCGCCGATAACGCAGAAATCAGTATTGAAATGGATCCCCGTGAAATTGAGCTTTCGATGTTAGAACATTTGCGTAACATCGGGTTTAACCGCATCAGTATGGGCGTGCAAGATTTCAATAAAGACGTGCAGAAAGCGGTGAATCGCGAGCAGGATGAAACCTTTGTGAATGCGCTGTTGATGCGCGCTCGTGAGCTCGGTTTTCAGTCGACTAACCTAGATTTGATTTATGGTTTGCCATTCCAGAGTGTTGAGAGCTTTATGTTCACCTTGAAAAAAGTCATTGAACTCAACCCTGATCGATTGAGCGTATTTAACTATGCCCATTTGCCAAGCCGTTTCGCCGGACAAGCCAAAATAAAAGATTGGCAGTTGCCGAAACCGGAGACGAAGCTGGAAATTTTGCAAAAAACCATCGAAACGCTGGGCAGTGCAGGTTATAAGTTTATTGGTATGGATCATTTTGCCAAACCGGATGATGAACTTGCTATTGCGCAGCAAAATGGCGTGTTGCATCGTAATTTCCAAGGCTATACGACGCAGGAAGAATGCGATTTGTTGGGGCTGGGTGTGTCGGCAATCAGCTTATTGGGCGATACCTATGCGCAAAATCAAAAGGATTTGAAGGAATATTATACCGCGGTGGATACCAATGGCATTGCCTTACATAAAGGTTTAGCCATGTCAGAAGAAGATTGTTTGCGTCGTGATGTCATTAAGCAATTGATTTGCAACTTTAAACTAGTGTATGCCCTATTAGAAAAACAGTACAATATTGATTTTAAACAACACTTTGCAGAAGATTTGGCCTTGCTAGCACCTTTGGCTGCTGATGGTTTATTGGATATTGGTGAGGAGCAAATCACGGTTTCCGCAAAAGGACGCTTGTTGATTCGTAATATTTGTTTGTGTTTTGATACGTATTCACGCGCACAAGCAAAACAACAGCAATTTTCGCGGATTATTTAATTTGACATGTCGGGGTAGGTTTTATGCCTATCTCTACGCTTGTTTTCTAAAATAAAAAGTGCGGTTGAAATTCACAACAAATTTCAACCGCACTTTTCGTTTATCATTACCCCACTAAATTCAATTCAAACACAGATTTTTTCGGGTTTAAGCGGAACCCCTCTTGCTCCAGCAAATGATGTTGCTGTCGATCTTGTTCTACCACTAATCGTGTGGATTGTGTGTAGCTGACGAATTCTTTGGCTTTGGCGATGAGTGCGGTGTAAATGTCATTTGATTGATTGCCTTGGCGCACGAAAATATCCGTTAATTGCCAGTAGCGCTGTAATTGTAGCGAAGAAAGGCGAGGATAAAGTTGAATGAAACCAAGCGCTTGTTGAGATTGATCGAGAGCGAGGAAAAAAATACTTTCACTAAAACGAATACGGTTGGAAAGAAAGGTGAGCGTACGTTCCGGATTTTCTGTCATGCCCTGAGAAAGACGATATTCTTCAAATAGCGGTAGGAGTGTTTCTAGGTTCCATTGTTCAGCTTTAAAAATTTTAATCATGAGGCAATCGGTCATTTTTTGTTAAATTTATACAGTAGATTGTATCTTTTTAGCCCAAAAGAATCATCTGTTACAAAGAAAATTTTTTAGAACTGTGATTTTTTACCAAAAAAAGCAGGCGTTTTTTGTTATAGTAGGCGCAGTTTTTATTCAATCATATTAAGGAGAAACAAAATGGCTCGTCGTCCTTTAGTTATGGGTAACTGGAAATTAAACGGTAGCAAAGCCTTCACTCGTGAATTGATCACCGGCTTAAAAGAAGAATTGCATGGTGTCACCGGTTGTGATGTGGCAATTGCCCCACCGGTCATGTATTTGGGGGAAGCTGAAAAATTATTATCAGGCTGTGGTTGTAGCTGTGGCGGTCAAAATATCATCCAATTAGGCGCGCAAAACGTGGACGTGAATGTGAAAGGTGCTTTCACTGGTGATATCTCCACTGAAATGTTGAAAGATTTTGGCGCGAAATACATCATTATTGGTCACTCCGAGCGTCGTACTTATCACAAAGAAAGTGATGAATTTGTGGCGAAAAAATTTGGTGCGTTAAAAGAAGCCGGCTTGGTGCCTGTGTTGTGTATCGGTGAATCCGAAGCGGAAAATGAAGCAGGCAAAACCGAAGAAGTTTGCGCGCGTCAAATTGATGCTGTTATCAACCTATTGGGCGTAGAAGCCTTTAACGGTGCGGTGATTGCGTATGAACCAATTTGGGCAATCGGTACCGGCAAATCTGCGACTCCGGCACAAGCACAAGCCGTGCACGCATTCATTCGTGGTCACATTGCGAAAAAATCCCAAGCGGTTGCTGATCAAGTGATCATTCAATACGGCGGTTCTGTTAACGATGCTAACGCAGCAGAATTGTTCACCCAACCGGATATTGACGGTGCATTAGTGGGTGGCGCGTCCTTAAAAGCCCCTGCCTTTGCGGTGATCGTGAAAGCTGCGGCAAAAGCGAAAAACTAATTTCATTTTGTCTTTGAGGGTCGGTGAATACCGACCCTTTTCGTTTTCAGATTTCAGAAACTTCCGCTATAATGACCACACTTTTTTAACCTTAAATTAAAGGAATTCCTCATGCAAAATCCAAAAGATGATGTTTTATATGCGCCGGTTGAGTGGGTTGATCACAGTGCGGGTTACACCGACATTCGTTATCACAAATCCACCGACGGCATTGCCAAAATCACCATCAATCGTCCGGAAGTGCGCAATGCTTTCCGTCCGCAAACTGTGAAAGAAATGATCACCGCTTTTGCCGATGCCCGTTTTGACGAAAAAATCGGCGTTATCGTGTTGACCGGTGAAGGTGAAAAAGCGTTCTGTTCCGGCGGTGACCAAAAAGTACGTGGCGATTACGGTGGTTATAAAGACGATAGCGGCGTGCATCATCTCAACGTGTTGGATTTCCAACGTGATATTCGTACTTGCCCGAAACCGGTGGTGGCGATGGTGGCAGGTTATGCCATTGGTGGTGGCCACGTATTACACATGATGTGTGATCTTACCATTTCCGCAGACAACGCCATTTACGGCCAAACCGGCCCGAAAGTGGGTTCTTTTGATGGCGGTTGGGGCGCAAGCTATATGGCGCGTATCGTTGGTCAGAAAAAAGCGCGTGAAATTTGGTTCTTATGCCGTCAATACAATGCACAAGAAGCTCTAGACATGGGCTTGGTGAACACAGTGGTGCCTTACGCTGAGTTAGAAAAAGAAACCGTGCGTTGGTGCCGTGAAATGCTACGCAACAGCCCAATTGCCTTGCGTTGTTTGAAAGCCGCATTAAATGCCGACTGCGACGGTCAATCCGGTCTTCAAGAACTTGCCGGGAACGCCACCATGTTGTTCTATATGACGGAAGAAGGCCAAGAAGGTCGCAATGCCTTCAATGAAAAACGCGCGCCGGACTTCGGTAAATTTAAGCGCAATCCTTAAAATAAAAAGTGCGGTCGTTTTTAAAAATATTTTTTTAAATCGACCGCACTTTTGTTATTGAAAGCACAATAATTTCTTTTCTGTAATTGTATAGGTAAAGGCGATGGATTTCGGTTTAACAGAAACAATCATTAAAAACATCGGTTGGCATTTACGCCATTTCCCTCAGGTTGAAACAGCAATTTTATTTGGCTCGCGCGGGAAGGGGAATTTTCGTGAAGACTCGGACATTGATTTAGCCTTAAAAGGCGATGGCATTACTGACGCCATGTTGCACGACATACAGCAAACTCTGTCGCAAACTACCGTTCCGTATAAATTCGATTTAGTCATTTATGACAAGATTACCGATCCGGTTTTACTGGCACATATTCAAGAGGTGGGCAAAATTTTCTATGAAAAGAAAGATTGCGCCATTCAACATCGTCGTTACCAACTTTTCCGTTATTCCATTCCGGTGGATTCTCAATTGATTTTGCGTAATCGCTTTTTGAAAAAGCGCGAAGGTCTTTTGGTAAAAGTGTGCTGTGGGCAAAATGAAGGTTGGGGTGAAATTGCGCCGTTGCCGGAGTTTAGCCATGAAACCTTAGACCAAGCGCAAGCCCAAGCCATCGAATGGCTGGAAAAATGGGATCAATCCCGCAGTTGCAACGTGAAATTGGATTTAACGGCGGATTTATATCCTTCTGTGGCGTTCGGGCTCAGTTGTGCGTTGATGGAAATGAAAGGACGTTTGGGTGACGAAGGCAACTATCAAACGGCGCCTTTATGTTATGGCGACCCGGATGAGCTTTATGAACCGCTGGATCAAATGCAGGGCGAAAAAGTCGCGAAAGTGAAAGTGGGGATGTATGAAGCCAATCGTGATGGCCTCATTGCCGACATGTTGTTAGAAGCGATTCCGGATTTGCAATTACGGCTAGATGCCAACCGTAGCTGGACGCCGGCTAAAGCGCAAATGTTTGCTAAATATGTGAAACCTGAGCATCGTGCGCGCATTCAATTTATTGAAGAACCTTGCAAAACCCGTGAGGAAAGTCGTCAATTTGCGGCAGAAACCGGCATTAACATTGCCTGGGATGAAAGTGTACGAGAACCTGATTTTCGTGTGGAAAAAGAACCGCACTTGGCGGCGATTGTGATTAAACCGACTTTGGTGGGCTCTATTGAACGTTGCGCTGAGTTGATTGCGCAGGCGCATGCGTTAGGTATTAAAGCGGTTATCAGTTCCAGCATTGAAAGTAGCTTCGGTTTAACCCAACTGGCGCGTATGGCAAAACAATATACGCCAAATGTCACGCCGGGCTTAGACACACTGGATTTAATGGATTACCAAGTCGTCAGAACCTGGCCGGGGTCGGAATTACCTGTCGTTGGCTTGGATTCGGAATTCATTACCGAAGTTATTTTAGATTAAAAGTGCGGTCATTTTTTCTGATGTTTTTTATAGTGGCGTTTTTACAGATTAGACCAGCCGAAAGCGAAAAATCATTATAATGCGCGCAATAAAAAGGAATGTGATATGTCATCAAAATACAACATTTTGCTGTTAAATGGCCCGAACTTGAATATGTTGGGTGTGCGTGAGCCAGGTCATTACGGGCATTTATCCTTAGCGGAAATTGAACGGCATTTGCAACAACAAGCGGCAAAACAGGAAGTTGCACTGGATTGTTTTCAAGCCAATAGCGAAGAAAAATTAATTGAGAAAATTCACCAAAGCTTTCAAAAAGTGGATTTTATTATCATCAATCCCGCGGCCTATACCCACACCAGTGTGGCGTTGCGTGATGCGTTACTTGCCGTTGGCATTCCTTTCGTTGAAGTGCATTTATCCAATATTCATAAACGAGAACCGTTTCGTCATCATTCCTATTTTAGTGATGTAGCGGAAAGTGTGATTTGTGGCTGTGGTGCGCAAGGGTATGATTTCGCATTACAGTTTGCCGTAAATTATCTTTCAAAAAAGTGAAGATCGGCGAAATTTAGCAAAAAATCGCAGAATTTTATCGCCAAAATAATGATTTTGAGGTAATCTCTCGGGCGAAAATTTATCTTAATCCATACCGTGCTTTTTTCAAAAGTGCGGTCAAAATCTAGCATATTTTAGGAAAAAACTATGGACATTCGTAAAATTAAAAAACTGATTGAATTAGTGGAAGAATCCGGTATTACGGAACTCGAAGTTTCAGAAGAAGAGGGTTCTGTACGTATTAGTCGTGCCACTGTTGCCGCTCCGGCAAATGTTCAGTATTCCATTCCAGCAGCTGCACCGGCTCCGGTTGCGGCGCCTGTTGCACCAGCTGCCGCGCCGGCAGCCCCTGCTGCTGCACCTGAAGAAGTTGCTGGTCATAAGATTCGTTCTCCGATGGTAGGAACGTTCTATCGTAGTCCAAGCCCTGAAGCGAAAGCGTTTGTTGAAGTGGGTCAAACCGTAAAAGTAGGTGATGCACTTTGCATCGTTGAAGCGATGAAAATGATGAACCGTATTGAAGCAGATAAAGCAGGTGTAGTAAAAGCTATTTTGGTAAATGATGGTGAGCCTGTCGAATTTGATGAGCCGTTGATTATTATCGAATAATTAACATAGCACACCATAATTTAAACAAGAATGGATTTATTATGTTAGAAAAAGTTGTTATCGCCAATCGTGGTGAAATTGCACTGCGAATTTTGCGCGCCTGCAAAGAATTAGGCATTAAAACCGTTGCGGTACACTCCACAGCAGACCGTGAGTTAAAACACGTTCTGCTTGCAGATGAAACCGTGTGTATCGGTCCTGCTCAATCTGCAAAAAGTTATTTAAATATTCCGGCAATTATTGCCGCAGCTGAAGTGACCGGCGCTGATGCTATTCACCCAGGCTATGGTTTTCTTTCCGAAAATGCGGATTTCGCCGAACAGGTAGAAAGCTCCGGTTTCACGTTTATCGGACCAACTGCCGATGTGATTCGTTTGATGGGCGACAAAGTGTCCGCGATTAACGCCATGAAAAAAGCCGGTGTGCCTTGCGTACCGGGTTCTGATGGCCCATTAACCTCTGACATCGCGAAAAACAAAGAAATCGCGAAACGTATTGGCTATCCGATCATTATCAAAGCCTCCGGTGGCGGCGGTGGTCGTGGTATGCGTGTAGTGCGTAGCGAAGAGGCGTTGGAAGAATCTATTGCCATGACGAAAGCCGAAGCGAAAGCGGCTTTCAACAATGACATGGTTTACATGGAAAAATATTTGGAAAACCCACGCCATGTGGAAATCCAAGTATTAGCGGACACCCATGGCAATGCGGTTTACTTGGCAGAGCGTGATTGCTCTATGCAACGTCGCCACCAAAAAGTGGTGGAAGAAGCTCCGGCACCGGGTATCACCGAAGAAGTTCGTCGTGATATCGGTTCCCGCTGTGCGAAGGCTTGTGTGGAAATTGGCTATCGTGGTGCCGGTACGTTTGAATTCTTATATGAAAACGGTGAGTTCTATTTCATTGAAATGAATACCCGTATTCAAGTGGAACATCCTGTGACGGAAATGATTACTGGAGTGGACTTGGTGAAGGAGCAATTGCGTATTGCAGCGGGCTTGCCGATTTCTTTCAAACAAGAAGACATTAAAGTCAAAGGCCATGCGATGGAATGTCGTATCAATGCAGAAGATCCAAAAACCTTCTTGCCTTCACCGGGTAAAGTGGCGCATTTACATTCCCCGGGTGGTTTAGGCGTGCGTTGGGATTCTCATGTTTACGCAGGTTACACGGTTCCTCCGCATTATGATTCCATGATTGCGAAATTGATTACTTACGGCGATACCCGTGAAGTCGCGATCCGTCGTATGCAAAATGCCTTATCAGAAACCATCATTGACGGTATTAAAACGAATATTCCGTTGCATGATCTGATTTTAGCAGACGAAAACTTCCAAAAAGGTGGCACAAATATCCACTATTTGGAGAAAAAATTAGGTATGCACGAATAAAACGTAGCATTAATAGAAAAAGTGGATCTCAGTCCACTTTTTTTATTTAGGAATGATATATGGACTTACAACAACGTTATAAACAAGCGACCAAAGAAGCCCGTTGGGCATTTGGCTTAACTTTGCTTTATGTGATTGGTTGGTGCTTATGTGCTTACTTGCCAAAAGGTACACAAGGCCCAATTGGTTTTCCTCTGTGGTTTGAACTGGCCTGCATTTACCTGCCGATTCTGTTTATTGTGGTCGCGTATTGGCTGATTAAAATTGTGTTTCAGGATATTCCGCTGGATGTGGAAGAGAAAAAACAACATTCGACAACGGAGCGTCACCAATGAACCTAGGGATTATTTTTCCGCTCATCATTTATTTAGCCTTTGTCTTTGGTGCAGCGATTTATGCTTATGTCAAACGTCAGAAAGGCGGGGATTTTCTTTCCGAATATTATGTGGGCAACCGTTCTATGACGGGCTTCGTGCTCGCCATGACGACAGCCTCTACCTATGCCAGTGCCAGTTCCTTTATTGGTGGCCCCGGTGCGGCGTATAAATACGGCTTAGGCTGGGTCTTGCTTGCCATGATCCAAGTACCTGCCGTGTGGTTGGCGCTTGGTGCGTTAGGGAAAAAATTTGCTTTGCTTTCCCGTGAGACCAATGCGTTGACCATCAACGATTTATTACTTTATCGCTATAAAAACAAATATTTGGTATGGATTGCCTGTGTCGCGTTGTTGATCGCGTTCTTTGCGGCGATGACCGTGCAATTTATCGGTGGTGCCCGTTTATTGGAAACCACCATTGGTATTCCTTACACCCAAGCTTTGTTAATTTTCGCTTTAACCGTGGGGATTTATACCTTCATCGGCGGGTTCCGTGCCGTGGTGTTAACGGACACGATCCAAGGTACCGTGATGATTCTCGGCACGATTGTGTTATTAGTCGGCGTGATTTATCAGGTAGGTGGCGTGGAAAGTGCGGTCAAAAAATTAACTGAAATTGATCCAAGCCTCGTCAGCCCGTACGGACCGAATGAGATGCTGGATTTCCAATTTATGGCCTCTTTCTGGATTTTGGTTTGTTTTGGTGTGGTGGGCTTGCCGCACACAGCCGTGCGCTGCATGGCGTTTAAAGACAGCAAAGCCCTGCATAACGGTATGCTTATTGGTACGATCGTGTTGACGATTATCATGTTCGGTATGCACTTGGCGGGCGCATTGGGGCGCGCCATCGTGCCGGATTTAACGGTATCGGACAAGGTGATTCCAAGCCTGATGTTGCAAGTGTTGCCACCAATTGTGGCGGGGATTTTCCTTGCGGCACCAATGTCGGCGATTATGTCCACGGTGGATGCGCAGCTGATTCAATCGTCTTCTATTTTTGTGAAAGACCTGTATTTGGCAGCAAAACCGCAGGCAGTGCAAAACCAAAAACGGATTGGTCGAATTTCCTCCGTTATTACGTTAATTTTGACCGCACTTTTAATTTTCGCGTCTCTTAATCCGCCAGATATGATCATTTGGCTGAACCTGTTTGCCTTTGGTGGACTTGAAGCCGCATTTTTATGGGTCATCGTTCTCGGACTTTATTGGGACAAAGCCAATGCTTACGGTGCGGTTAGCTCCATGTTGGTTGGCTTGATTTCGTTTATTTTATTCACCCAATTTGGCATTAAACTCTTTGGCTTCAACCCGATTGTGCCGTCTCTCGTCTTTGGCTTAGCGGCATTTTTGATTGGGAATAAAATCGGTGAGAAGCGCCATTCATCATAAAATATATAGGAATAAACATGGCTTGGATTCAAATTCGCCTAAACAGTACTAACGAAAAGGCAGAGCAAATCAGTGATTTTTTAGAAGAAATCGGCTCGGTGTCCGTTACTTTTATGGACAGCCAAGATACTCCGATTTTTGAACCCTTGCCGGGAGAAACCCGCTTGTGGGGCAACACCGATGTGATTGCTTTATTTGATGCAGAAACCGATATGAATGTGGTGGTGGAGGCACTTAAACAGGCGAGCCATTTAAATGAACATACCGCCTATAAAATCGAACAAATCGAAGACAAAGACTGGGAGCGTGAGTGGATGGATAATTTCCATCCAATGCAATTTGGTCAGCGCTTGTGGATTTGCCCAAGCTGGCGCGACGTGCCGGATCCGAATGCCGTGAACGTTATGCTTGATCCGGGCTTGGCGTTTGGTACGGGGACGCACCCGACTACGGCACTTTGCTTGGAATGGCTTGATAGTTTAGATTTGAAAGATAAAACCGTGATCGACTTTGGTTGTGGCTCCGGCATCTTAGCCATTGCGGCATTGAAGCTGGGCGCAAAAAGTGCGGTCGGTATTGATATCGATCCGCAAGCGATTTTAGCCAGCCGCAACAATGCAGAACAAAATGGTGTGGCGGATCGCTTGCAACTGTTTTTATCTGATGCAAAACCGTCGGACTTGAAAGCCGATGTGGTGGTGGCGAATATTCTGGCGGGACCATTAAAAGAGCTTTACCCGGTGATTAGCCAGTTGGTGAAACCAAACGGGGATTTGGGCTTGTCGGGCATTTTAGCCACACAAGCGCAATCCGTGTGTGATGCCTACGCCGAGCGCTTTGTGTTGGCGCCGGTGGCTGAATGCGAAGAATGGTGCCGAATTACCGGTAAGCTAAAAGCGTAACGCGGCATAAACGTCAACGTACGATAAAACTAAAAAGTGCGGTGGAAAAATATCATGTTTTTCACCGCACTTTTTGTTTTACGGTACTCAATAAACGAGACAATTTACCTATCAAAGTCAATTCTTTTGTGGCAAATTTTTGCAGAAATTTGGCAAATTGAATTGAATCTAAAAAATTTATAATTTGTATAAAAATTACCCTTTGCAAACGCATTAAAAGTGCGTATGATAGCGCACCTTGTCGGTTGGCAGCCGAGTTTGGTCAAGTTATGGGAAAGTTGCGGAGTCATAATGCGCATTGGTCATTATCAATTAAAAAATCGCATTTTATTGGCACCCATGGCGGGAATCACCGATCAACCTTTCCGTAAAATCTGCGCCCATTACGGAGCAGGTTTAACCTTTTCAGAAATGATGTCAACCAATCCGCAAGTGTGGCATACCGAAAAATCGAAATTGCGCTTAGCGCACCACCAAGATGCCGGTATCAATGCCGTACAAATTGCGGGTTCCGATCCCGATGAAATGGCGCAAGCCGCTCAAGTGAACGTGGAATACGGCGCTCAAATTATTGATATTAATATGGGCTGTCCGGCGAAAAAGGTGAATCGTAAAATGGCGGGATCCGCCCTTTTGCAATATCCCGAGTTAGTTCAACAGATTCTTGAGAGCGTCGTGAAATCTGTCAATGTTCCGGTAACGTTGAAGATTCGCACCGGTTGGGATACGGAAAATCGAAATTGTGTCGAGATTGCTAAAATCGCAGAGCAAAGTGGCATTCAAGCGTTAACCGTGCATGGTCGCACGCGTGCCTGTAAATTTGAGGGCGTCGCGGAATATGACTCGATTAAAGCGGTAAAACAAGCTGTTTCCATTCCGGTGATTGCCAATGGCGATATGATTTCCCCACAACAAGCCAAATTTGTGCTCGATTATACGGGGGCAGATGGCGTAATGATCGGTCGAGGGGTGTTAGGCCGACCTTGGGTGTTTCAAACCATGGTGGGGTTGGTGGAACACAATTCGATCGTGACCGAACCAAGTTTAGAAGAAAAGTGCGGTGTAATTTTGCAACATATCCGTGAGCTGCATCAGTTTTACGGTGATGAAAAAGGTTACCGAATCGCACGTAAGCATATCGCTTGGTATTTACAGGATATTCAACCTCATTCTGTTTTCAAACAAGATTTTAATGCGATCACTTCCGCTTCGGCGCAGTTAGACGCATTAGAACAATTTTTTCGTTTAATTTGATTTAATTAATGGATAGAACAATGTTAGAACAACGTAATCCGGCGGAAGCATTAACTGTTTCTGTGCTGAATTCTCAATCTCAAGTAACCAACAAGCCATTACGCGATTCTGTGAAACAGGCTTTAAAAAATTACTTATCCCAATTAGACGGTCAAGATGTCAACGATCTTTATGAGTTGGTATTGGCAGAAGTTGAACATCCAATGTTGGATATGGTTATGCAATATACCCGTGGTAACCAAACCCGTGCAGCGACAATGCTTGGCATTAACCGCGGTACATTGCGTAAAAAATTAAAAAAATACGGTATGGGTTAGTTTTTAGCTCATTTTTCATTCTCGCCCTTGTCCTTTTGACAAGGGCTTTTTTATTGTTTTTTTCCTATTTGTTTTCTCGCGCAAACGTTTTCGTTTATCCCAATTTCCTTTATAATAGCCCGCAATTTTTGTTTCAATTCAACCTCAAAGGTAATCCTCATGTTTCAAATTTTCCGTGGCTCACCTGCCCTTTCCGAATTCCGTATCAATGGCTTAATGCAAAAATTCCAACAGCAACAATTACCGGTAAAATCCGTGTATGCGGAGTATGTGCATTTTGTGGCATTAAACGCCGCCCTTTCTGCTGAACAGGAAGCCAAACTGAAAGCCTTGTTACATTACGGTCCAACCTTGGCAGAGCACGAAGCCAAAGGGGAAAGTTTTATCGTGATCCCGCGCGTCGGCACCATTTCTTCTTGGTCGTCCAAAGCCACCGATATCGCCCATAACTGTGGTTTGAACCAAGTAGAACGTATTGAGCGTGGTTTGGCGTATTACTTTGAATTGACACAGTCGTTAGATGAAAAAACAACGGAAAAACTGACCGCACTTTTATATGACCGCATGATGGAAACTGTAGTGCGCAAGGCAGACGAGGCGGAAGTGTTGTTCCGTCAACAAGAACCGAAGCCGTTCAAAACCGTGGATATTTTAAATGGCGGACGCAGTGCTTTAGAAAGTGCCAACGTGGAGCTGGGCTTGGCATTGGCGGAAGATGAAATCGATTATTTGATGGAAAATTTCACCGCACTTGGACGCAATCCGCACGACATTGAGCTGTATATGTTTGCGCAAGCCAACTCGGAACACTGTCGCCACAAAATTTTTAACGCCGACTGGATTATCGACGGCAAAAAACAGGATAAATCCCTGTTCAAAATGATCAAAAATACCTTTGAGAAAACCCCTGATTTTGTGCTTTCCGCGTATAAAGACAATGCAGCGGTTATGGAAGGCTCCAAAGCAGGACGTTTCTTCCCGGATCAAGACGGCATTTACCGTTATCATAATGAAGACACCCACATTTTAATGAAAGTGGAAACCCACAACCACCCGACTGCCATTTCTCCATTCCCGGGTGCGGCAACCGGTTCTGGCGGTGAAATCCGTGACGAAGGCGCGACCGGTCGCGGCGCAAAACCAAAAGCCGGTTTGGTGGGCTTCTCTGTGTCCAACTTATGCATTCCAAACTTTGAACAACCTTGGGAAGCGCCGCTTTCCAAACCGAACCGTATTGCTTCCGCCTTAGACATTATGCTGGAAGGCCCCCTAGGTGGCGCGGCGTTTAACAACGAATTCGGTCGCCCTGCATTGATCGGCTATTTCCGTACTTACGAACAAAAAGTGAATAGCTTCAATGGCGAAGAAGTGCGCGGCTACCACAAACCGATCATGTTGGCAGGCGGTATCGGCAACATTCGTGCCGAACACGTGCAAAAAGGCGACATTCCGGTGGGCGCAAAACTGGTTGTGCTTGGTGGGCCTGCCATGAACATAGGCTTGGGTGGTGGTGCGGCGTCTTCGATGGCATCCGGTAAATCGAAAGAAAACTTGGATTTCGCCTCCGTACAACGGGATAACCCTGAAATGGAACGTCGCTGCCAAGAAGTGATAGACCGTTGCTGGCAGTTAGGCGACGACAACCCAATCGCTTTTATTCACGACGTGGGCGCGGGCGGTTTATCCAATGCTATGCCGGAATTGGTGCATGACGGCGGCCGTGGCGGTAAATTTGAGCTCCGCAAAATCTTAAGCGACGAGCGCGAAATGAGCCCGTTGGAAATCTGGTGTAACGAATCACAAGAGCGTTATGTGCTTGCAATTCATCCGGAAAAACTACCGCACTTTGAGGAACTTTGCCGTCGTGAACGCGCGCCTTATGCGGTGATCGGCGAAGCCACGGAAGAAGAACATTTAACCTTACATGACGAGCATTTCAACAACGATCCGATTGATTTACCAATGGGTGTGTTGCTCGGCAAGACCCCGAAAATGACCCGCGATGTGCAAACGGCAAGTGTTAACGGCGAACCGCTTGAACAAAGCCAGATTCAATTAAAAGAAGCGTTACATCGCGTACTACGTTTGCCTGCGGTGGCAGAAAAAACCTTCTTAATCACCATCGGTGACCGCACGGTGACCGGCATGGTGGCGCGTGACCAAATGGTCGGCCCGTGGCAAGTGCCGGTGGCGGACTGCGCAGTGACCACGGCGACATTAGACAGCTACTATGGCGAAGCCATGTCCATGGGCGAACGTACGCCGGTAGCATTACTCGATTTCGCTGCGTCTGCCCGTTTAGCCGTGGCAGAATCCCTCACTAACATTGCCGCCACGAATATCGGCGACATTAAACGCATTAAATTATCTGCCAACTGGATGTCTGCCGCAGGCCACAAAGGCGAAGACGCGGGCTTATACGCGGCAGTGAAAGCCGTGGGCGAAGAGCTTTGCCCGCAATTAGGCTTAACCATTCCGGTGGGCAAAGATTCCATGTCCATGAAAACCACTTGGCAGGAAAACGGCGAGCAAAAAAGCGTGACTTCGCCGCTTTCTTTGATTATCAGTGCTTTTGCCCGCGTGGAAGACGTGCGCAAAACCGTTACCCCGCAATTACGTACTGACAAGGGACAATCGCGCTTGTTGTTGGTGGATTTGGGCGAAGGCAACAACCGCTTAGGTGCTACGGCGTTAGCGCAGGTTTATGCACAACTTGGCGACAAACCGGCGGATGTGGTCAACGCCGACACACTGAAAAACTTCTTTAACGCCATGCAGGACTTGGTGGCACAAGAAAAATTATTGGCATACCACGACCGCTCCGATGGCGGGTTAATCGTCACCTTGGCGGAAATGGCATTTGCCGGACATTGTGGCGTGGCTGTGGATATCAGCGCCTTGGGCGACAACGATTTAGCCGTGTTATTTAACGAAGAGTTGGGGGCGGTGATTCAAGTGCGCGACAGCGATTTGAGTCTCGTGCGCGATGTCTTCGCTAAACACAATGTGTTGCACTTAGTGAAAGAATTGGGCGCCGTGACTGAAGACGACGAAATCGAAATCACCCGCGGCAACAAAGTGTTACTCAATGAAAAACGTTCCGAATTGCGTGGCATTTGGGCGGAGTTGACCCATCAAATGCAACGCTTACGCGACAATCCGGAATGTGCCGACCAAGAATTTGCCGCGAAGAAAAATCCGCAGGACAAAGGCTTCTCCGCCAGTTTAACCTACGACCCGAGCGAAGACATTGCCGCGCCTTATATTGCCACCGGTAAACGTCCGAAAGTGGCGGTATTGCGTGAGCAAGGCGTCAACAGTCATGTTGAAATGGCGGCAGCATTTGACCGCGCCGGCTTTGAGGCTATCGATGTTCACATGAGCGACTTGCACAATCGCCGTTATGACTTGCAACACTTCAACGCCTTAGTGGCGTGCGGTGGTTTCTCTTACGGCGACGTGCTCGGCGCCGGCGGCGGTTGGGCGAAATCTATTTTATTTAACCCGCACTTACGGGATCAATTCAGCCAATTCTTTGAACGTGAAGACACACTCGCCCTTGGCATTTGTAACGGCTGCCAAATGCTTTCCACCCTGGCGGAAATCATCCCGGGCACAGAAAACTGGCCGCGTTTCGTGCGCAACAAATCCGAACGTTTTGAAGCCCGCGCCGCCTTGGTTCGTATTAACGAAAGCAACTCCCTGTGGTTCCAAGGCATGGCAGGTTCCCACATGCCAATTGCCGTTTCCCACGGCGAGGGCCGAGTGGAATTCAAAACGCTCGCAGATCTAACCGCACTTCAAGCGCAAAACTTGATTGTGGCGCAATACATCGACAACAACCTTAACCCGACAGAAGTGTACCCAGCGAACCCGAACGGCTCCGCACTCGGCATCACCGCCCTTTCCAACACCAACGGCCGCGTCGCCATCATGATGCCACACCCAGAACGTGTTTTCCGCACCGTGAGCAACTCATGGCATCCGGAAGAGTGGGGTGAAGATGGGGCTTGGATGCGGGTGTTTAGGAATGCGAGGGTGGTTTTGGGGTAATGGTGAGCAATATAACAATATTTTTTCTCGATGAACTAAGGAGGTAATAATGCCTATTAGATTTCAAAATTTGCCAGAGTTACTGAATGATATGAATCGTTTAGGGTGGATTATTGATTCTTTTCCTTTTGAATATAATGGTAAGCAAACTATAGTAATTCTTACTCTTTATACTCCAAAAGAAAGAAAACCTAGTGAATATGCTCAAGTAAAATTAGAATTTATCAGTCAAGATGATGCAAATCATAGTATACAAGCATATGCAGATTTTTATGAGGTTCACTTCAATTCAGCAACAGAGTTTTTTGATTTCTTTGATATAAATCGACTTGATGGAAATAGATTTCGAGAAATCTTTATAAATTTTTCTGAATGTTTTGCTAGGGTTATACCTATGCAAAAAGTGATTAATAAACCACCATTAGAGCGAGAGCTTATAGGACGAAGAGCGGAAGGAAATAACCCTAATGCTATCTATTGCTTTGATGTTAGAAGAAATGGGAGAAGACCGGATGGTACTCCCAATTCTCGGAGCATAGAAAATAGTAATAAAGCTGAAATGTTAAGACCTGAGTTATATCAAAGGTATAGACATGATCCAAATTTAAGTTTTTTCTTTAGTGATAATCGTAATGAAGAAAAAACAGATGAGGAAATTATTAATCTTGTTGCTATAAGATAATGTACTTTATTGCAATAATATGTACGGTTAGATATGTTTAGAAAAAATAACTTAAGGGGAAATCTATGTTATCTATATTAAATAAACTGAAAGAAAGCGTTCGAGTTCAGAAAGAAGATGGTACGGTTAAGGGACCATATGAAGCCTCTTTTATTGAAAATATTATTATTGTTAGTGATCTTAAAGCAGATATTACACAAGGTGATAAAATTATTCGTAAATTACCAAATGAAAATGATGCATATTACTATGTTACAAAGGTAGATTGTTATTCTAAAAGTCTAGGCGGTATCCCCCCTCATTACCAAGTAAAATTCACCCAAGTTCCTCCATCACAACCAATGGAAAAAAATATACAGAATATTAACTTTCATGGTTCACAAAATGTTCAAATAGGAGACTATAACACCCAAAACATTACTAATACGTTTAATGAATTAATTCAGAAAATAGAGAATTCAGCAGCTTCTGAAACAGAAAAACAACAAGCAAAATCTTTACTCAACCAATTTTTATCTCATCCACTTGTTGTTTCTATTTTAGGTGCAGCTACTGAAGCAGGTATCGGTTTACTATAGCCTATTTCCCCCCTGGTAGCGCGCGTCTCCTGACGCGTGCTTTTTTATGCTCTGAATTTTGGACACTCCCATGATAGCGCAAGCGTCCACGCTTGTGCTTTTTTCATTTTAGTTACAGGCACAAGCGTGGACGCTTGCGCCATCGTAGTCCGATCTGTAATGCTATCGTAATCCAATTGTAATTCCATCATAATGTCATCATAACTTAATAGAGTTTTGATTTTTTACTTCAGTAATTTATTTTTTGCGATCTTCTTCAAAAATCTGAGTTAAATTTAGAGTGAATTTAGTCATGTCTACTATTTTGCTTATCGGAGAGTTTTTAGAAGGTAGGAAGATGAGTAGAAAGTATAAATTTAATGATAAGAATGGCGTTTATTTTATTAGCTTTTCAACCGTATATTGGATTGATGTCTTTATTCGTGATTGTTATTTTGAAACGATGATGAGTGCATTGAATTATTGTCGTGAAAATAAGGGGATGAAGATCTATGGTTACTGTATTATGCCAAGTCATGTACATTTATTATTTCAGATAGAAGAGAAAAATCCTTCTGATGTCATTCGAGATTTAAAAACATTTACCTCTAAAGCACTACTAAAACAAATTGCAGAAAATCCTCAAGAAAGCCGCAAAGAATGGCTACTTTGGATGTTCCAGAGAGCAGCGAAAAAGTATAGTTATGTAAAGCACTACCAATTCTGGCAACACCACAATCAACCCATCGAAATTCATTCCGATAAATTTTTTGACGAGAAACTAGACTATATTCATCAAAATCCGGTGGTGACCGGGTTTGTGTCTGAGCCGCAGGATTGGAAATATAGCAGTGCGAAAAACTATTGGCAGGCGGTTGATCCTGTTTTAGACATTGATGTACTCCACTAAAAGTGCGGTCAAAAATTTCCCTGTTTTATTCAAATAAAAAAGGATAAGCCTTTTGACTTATCCTTTTTTCATTTTGATTCAAGATTATTTTAATCCTGCTGCTGCGCGTAACTCTGCGGCACGATCGATTTTTTCCCAAGGGAATTGTTCGCGACCGAAGTGGCCGTAAGCTGCTGTTTGGCGGTAAATCGGTTGGATTAAATCTAACATTTTAATTAAGCCGTACGGACGCAAATCAAAGAATTCACGTACGAGGCTGACCAACAATTCATTGGCGACTTTGCCTGTGCCGAAGGTTTCGATCATGATAGACGTCGGTTCGGCAACGCCGATAGCATAGGAAAGTTGGATTTCACAACGATCAGCAAGGCCGGCGGCAACGATATTTTTCGCCACATAACGAGCGGCATAGGCGGCAGAGCGGTCAACTTTCGATGGGTCTTTACCGGAGAATGCACCGCCACCGTGACGGGCTGCGCCGCCGTAAGTATCCACGATAATTTTACGGCCGGTTAAACCACAGTCACCCATTGGGCCGCCGATAACGAAGCGGCCGGTTGGGTTGATGAAATATTTGGTGTCTTTGGATAACCAGTGCGCCGGCAATACCGGTTTAATGATTTCTTCCATCACGCCTTCATGCAAATCTTTTTGGCTGACGGTTTCAGCGTGTTGGGTTGAAAGCACCACAGCATCAATGCCGACAATTTTATGATCTTCATATTTGAAGGTTAATTGGCTTTTTGCATCCGGACGCAACCAGTCTAATTTGCCACTTTTACGCACTTGTGCTTGACGTTCCATCAAACGGTGGGCATAAGTGATAGCAGCCGGCATAAATACATCGGTTTCATTGGTGGCGTAACCGAACATAATGCCTTGGTCTCCTGCGCCTTGATCTAACGGATTTTCACGATCCACTCCTTGGTTGATGTCGGAGGATTGTTTGCCAATCGCGTTTAAAACAGCACAGGAATGACCGTCAAAGCCCATTTCAGAGCTGGTGTAACCGATGTCGCAAATGACTTCACGGGCTAAATTTTCAATATCAACCCAAGCAGAAGTAGTGATTTCACCGCCCACTAATGCCATCCCGGTTTTCACATAGGTTTCGCAGGCAACGCGGGCTTTCGGGTCTTGTTTAAGAATTTCATCTAATACCGCATCAGAAATTTGATCGGCGATTTTATCCGGATGTCCTTCAGAAACGGATTCGGATGTAAATAAATATTGGCTCATTGTTTCTCCGGCATAATTTTATACAGAATAAATGTAAGGATATTTGGAAGTATTTCCATCTGGACGGCTATAATACGCTTTTAGGCTAAAAATGCAACTTGTCAGAGGGATTTTGTCCATTTGCTATTAATAATGGCATCGGTAAAAAAGAAAAAACCCTCAACAAACGCTGAGGGTTTTCGATTAACACAACTAAAAAGATTAGCGACGTAAACCTAAACGAGCGATTAAGCTGCTGTAAAGTTCAAGATTAGTACGTTTTAAGTAATCTAAAAGTTTACGACGACGGGAAACCATGCGTAATAAACCGCGGCGACCGTGGTGGTCTTTTTTGTGTTCAGCAAAGTGTGCTTGTAAGTGGTTGATTTGTGCGGTTAATAAAGCGATTTGAACTTCGGAAGAACCGGTGTCTTTACCATCGCGACCAAATTCAGCAACGATTTTTGCTTTTTGTTCAGTACTTAGAGACATAATAACTCCTAATATGAAGTGGTTAATGATACATCGTTCGCCGATCTCTAATTCAGCGACGACAAAGGAGTGCAGATTTTAGCCATTGCGCGGCGAAAAAGCAATGAATTTATCTTGTAATAACGCATTTAATTGGGTTGCAAATGCCGTTGGATTTTCTTGATGCGCATTATGTCCTGCCTGTGGAATCAGTATCAGGTTCAACTGATTTTCTAACGCCATTTGTTTGAATTTATGATCCCGTTCGCCGCAGAAATACTCGATCGGATAAGGGCTATTTTTGACGTAAGGACGTAAATCCGGTTGTTTGGCAAGAGACGTTGCTAACAGCATTTTGGCAATATTGTCGCCACAGTTGGCTTGGCGTTTTTCGATCAACGCTTTGCGTTGGTCTTCCGTTAAATGGGCGAAGATGGGTTGCTGATACCAGTCATTCAGTACGGAAGTCGCGGTTTCATGGCGAAAACGTTGTGCCCAAAACACATCATTTTCCCACCGCACTTTTTTGTCTGCCTCATTCGTCAATCCAAGATTGCCGCCTTCAATAATCAGCCCTTGCAGGTTGTATTTGTCTTGTTGACTACAAAGAGCGTAATACAGTGCGATTCTGCCACCGAGGGAGTAGCCCACTAAAAAATACGGGTGATTTCCTACCGCACTTTGGATGTGTTGTGCCACGTAAGCGCAGGAGTCATCAAAATCCCGTACAGGGTGATTTTTTGCGCTACCGTGGAAAGGCAAATCCAAGGCCATGCAATGAAAGTGCGGTAGATTTTCCGTGAGTTTTTGCCAGTCGGCTTGGGTGCCGAGTAAGCCGTGTAAAAAAATGAGGTAAGGTTTCATCACATGAAAAAAGCAAACTGGCGTGTGCGAGTTTGCTTTTGATCTTTCCGTTTATTCACCGACAACCGCATAGCTGATTTGGTCGATGAGGCGTTTGTAAATGGTGCTGCCGTCATTCGGCGCGACTTTAATTTCGATGACAGTGGCTTCGCGACGTGAATAGGCCTGTTTTAGCACAGAGCTTAAATCCGCCCAGGTATAAGGACGGGCATATTTTAAATCGAACATGGACGCCACTTGGGAAAACTCGGTGTGGTGCGGCATACGATAGAACTTGTCTTTGACTTCGGCATCCACCGGCAACATATCAAAAATTGCTCCGCCGTTGTTATTGATAATAAACAAAATGGTCGGTTGGGTAAGTTTTTTGAACAATGCCAACGAGTTTAAATCATAAAGCGCAGAGGTATCGCCCACTAAGGCGACGACCGGCTGGTTAGAGCCGATACCGATGCCGGCAACAGTGGCAAGTAAACCGTCAATACCGCTTGCGCCACGATTAGTATGAATCGGATAGCCTTCCGGCAATTTGGTGAGCGCATCCACTAAACGCACAAATAAACTGTTGCCGAGGAAAAGGGTGCCATTGTTCGGCAGTAAACGTTCAATATGGTGGGCCAAGGAAGCTTCATTTAAATTGCCGCCCACTTGCTGCTCAATAAAGGTGGCGCAGAATTTGGATAACGCCAACGCTTCTAATAACCATGGTTTTTGTCTTAACGGCGGGTGGGCGCGTAACCAATGATGAATTTTGGCAACAAAACGGGTGTGGGAATGATGGTAAGGATCCACCGCTTGCGGGTTTTCATCCACAATCCAATATTCGTTTTTAAATTCGGCTAAAAACTGGTTAATGCGTTTGCTAATAAAACGGTTGCCAAGCTGAATGACAATATCTGCTTGCAACATTTTTTGTTTCACCATTTGATTCGCCAGCCAAATATCCGCATAAGGCAAACTGGCTTCCACGCCGGATTGAATATCGGTCAGCAACACCCAGCCCATGGTATTTGCCCAAGAAGCAATGCCCATGGCTTGTTCTGCCGGCATTCTGCCTGCCACAATAATCCCGCGTTTGGTGCGCCATTGATCCCAGTGTTCGTGAATTAACACTTCTTGATGTGGCGCAGGGTAGGTTGTCCAACTTTTATTTTGGCTTAACCAACGTTGAACGGGCGCTAACCAAGGGTGAACGTCAATTTCTTCTGCATTGGCATCATATAACGGCTCGGCGAAAGGTGCATTGATGTGAATCACGCCTGCTTCTTCCGCTTGTTTATGGCAGGCTTGCTCAATTTTTGAAATCAACCAGCTTGCTGCATAATCTTGGCTTGGGCGCGGAAGATTCAAATTGGCAAGGGGATAATCGGCAAACATATTTTCTTGCAAAATTGCCTGATTCGCACCGCACTCTAAGAGCTCCGGCGGACGATCCGCAGTGAGTACAATCAGATTGACGTGACTTTGACGGGCTTCAATGATTGCCGGGTATAAATTGGCGGCAGCGGTGCCGGAAGTGACAATAACGGCAACGGGTTTTTTGGTGGATTTTGCGATGCCAAGAGCAAAGAAACCTAAACCGCGTTCATCAAAATGTGTATGGCAAAGGGCACGATTGGCATTTTGTAAACGTACGGCTTCCAATGTCAGTGGGGTCGAACGCGAACCGGGCGCGATACAAAAGTGGGTTACGCCTTGACGCACAAGGGTTTCCAAGATCACTTTCGACCAACAACGATTAAAGACGCTTACTGACATTTTTGCTCTCCGTTTTCAGATTTCGTTATTTTTAATAATGAGATTAATCCCGCGGCTTTGCGCTCGATCTCTTGCCATTCTAGCAAGGGAACTGAGCCTTCAACAATACCGGCGCCGGCAAACACATGAATTTTGTCTGCTTCAACAAAGGCAGAACGAATCGCTACACAAAACTCCGCTTGTTGTTGATTAAAAAAGCCTAATGTGCCCGCATACCAACTGCGATCGTAATGTTCAATTTGTTGTAACAATGCTTTCGCTTTTTGTTGCGGCAAACCGGCAACGGCAGCCGTCGGATGAATGGCTTGCAAACAGTTTAAGTCGGTACAGTTATCGGTTAAAAGTGCGGTGATTTCTCGGCGTAAATGTTGTACTTGACGAAGCTGTTTGATGCCGAGGTTGCCTACTTCAATGTGTTTCGTAAAGGGCGCTAAATTGGCGCAAATCCCATCCGCCACTAATTGGTTTTCATGAATGTTTTTCTTGTCGCTAAGTAACCAATCAGCTTGTTTACGATTGGCTTCATGATCCTCGCTCATGGGCGCGGTGCCTGCGAGGGCCTCTGTTTTTAAATGACGCTCATGACGCGCATACAACCGTTCCGGCGAAGAGCCAAGGAAACTTGTTTTGTCATCTTGCGTGAAAAGAAAGTGGTAGCAGCCTTTATTGTAAATTTCACTTTGCGCTAAAAAATCCTTGGCATTGAGTGGCTGATTGAGGGCAAAGGTGCTTTTATTAGCTAACACCAATTTGGTCACTGTTTTTTCATGAATTTGCGCCAGAGCCTTTTCTACCCAATTTGCCCATTGTGTTGGATTTGCTTGTTGTTCAATCAAATCCGCTTGGCTTTGAAGCGGTAAAAGTGCGGTCGTTTTTTCAAATGTTTTTAAAACCTGTAATGCTTTGTCTTTATTGTGAATAAGATTATCTTGGTCAATAAAAACCGTGACATTAATTTGATTATCGCGCTGTTCTAACACTAACTGTGGCAGAAAAAAGGTGGTTTGCCCGTAAAATTGAATGCCGCCGAAAAGAGGCAAATTGTGTTGATTCACGAAATCTTGCGCCGCATCTAATTGTTGAAATCTACGAACGGCGCCAATCGTGGCAAAACATTGTGTTGTTTGCTGTAATTGAAAATAGAATTGCGGATAGTGCGGTTGTGCTTTTAGCCAACCTAATAAATCAACATCGCATTCGGCTTGTGCTGAACAAACCGCAATGTGATGAGGTTGATTTAATTGTAATGCATTAATTTGATTGATTAATTGCGTTTTAAGTGATTGCAAACTATCCATTTTGAAAAAGCATTGTCTTTAACGGGAAAATAAGTTAAAAATGAACCGCAATTCTACCGCACTTTACGGGAATTTTTCACAAAATATTTCATTTCTTAATTACTCAAGGTCAAAACTATGGAACGCTTTCCCAAATCAGATAAATTAGAGCACGTTTGTTACGATATTCGCGGACCCGTGCACAAAGAGGCACTACGCCTTGAAGAAGAAGGGCATAAAATTTTAAAACTGAATATCGGTAACCCCGCGCCTTTTGGTTTTGAAGCGCCTGATGAAATTCTCGTTGATGTCTTACGCAATCTGCCTTCAGCACAAGGTTATTGTGATTCCAAAGGGCTTTATTCCGCCCGCAAAGCCATTGTGCAATATTATCAATCGAAAGATATTCGTAGTGTCACTGTGAATGATGTTTACATCGGAAACGGCGTGTCAGAGTTGATTACGATGGCGATGCAAGCACTGTTGAATGACGGTGATGAAGTGTTAATTCCTATGCCGGATTACCCATTATGGACTGCTGCGGCGACATTGGCGGGCGGTAAAGCGGTACATTATTTATGTGATGAACAGGCGGATTGGTTCCCGGATGTGGAAGACATTAAAAGCAAAGTCACCTCACGCACGAAAGCCATTGTGGTAATCAACCCGAACAACCCGACCGGTGCGGTTTACAGCAAAGAATTGTTGTTAGACATCGTTGAAGTGGCACGTCAGAATAATTTAATTATTTTTGCCGACGAGATTTACGACAAAATTTTATACGATGGTGCGGTACACCACCATATCGCGGCATTAGCGCCTGATTTATTAACGGTCACGTTTAACGGTTTATCTAAAGCCTATCGTGTTGCCGGTTTCCGCCAAGGTTGGATGATTTTAAATGGACCAAAAAAACACGCCAAAGGGTACATCGAAGGTTTGGATATGTTGGCGTCCATGCGTTTGTGTGCCAACGTGCCAATGCAACATGCGATTCAGACCGCACTTGGTGGCTATCAAAGCATTAATGAATTCATTTTGCCGGGCGGACGCTTGTTAGAACAACGCAATAAAGCCTATGAATTGCTCAACCAAATTCCGGGAATTAGTTGTACGAAGCCAATGGGAGCGTTGTATATGTTCCCGAAAATCGACATCAAAAAATTTAATATGTATGACGATGAAAAAATGGTGTTTGATTTATTGGCACAGGAAAAAGTCTTGTTGGTGCATGGCCGCGGTTTTAACTGGCATTCACCGGATCACTTCCGCATTGTAACATTGCCGTATGTTCATCAAATTGAAGAAGCCTTAGGCAAATTTGCTCGATTCTTATCCCATTATCATCAATAATGTTTTCCCGAAGAAAAAGCCCCGAATATCCATTCGGGGCTTTTTGTTTAGCATAAAGTGCGGTCATTTTTGGAATGATTTTTAGCTTCGCATTATTCACTAAAATTTTCCGGTAAAAATGCCTGCATATTGGACCACATGACACCACTTTCTTTTCCGTATTGCAAAACACAAGGGACTACTTCATCAATAGCCTCGCGTTGGCAAATATCTTGAAGTTTAGTGTAAAAGCGTTTGGCAAGTGCGCGAGCTTCCGGATTTTGGAAATAAAATAAGCCGATGCGGGAATATAAGCTTTTGAAGCTATTTAAAATTAAGCCATAAACCGGATTATCTGAAGCAAATGCCAAATTGCGGAATACATCGTAGTCGAATTTTGTGTAATCTTCAGCCGTATCTTGCAAGTTATTGAGCGGTTGCAAAATACGGAGTGATTGTTCCTTTGCGCGTTTAAAGGCTTTGGGAATGTAAATCATTGAAATATCAGTGCGCGCTGAGCGCATGTTGGCAATAAGCGAAGGCAATCTTGTGCCATCGAGCTGAATCATGGTCTCTAGAATATTAAGACCCGAGGTTTCCCAAATATCATTGACTTTTGTTGGCTTACCATGTTGGATGCTGAGCCAACCATCACGCGCTAAGCGTTGTAATACTTCACGCAACGTTGTTCTGGTAACACCGATTTTATCGGCAAGTTCACGTTCGGCTGGTAAATCAGAACCTGGGGGAAAATAATTATTCCAAATGCTTTTTACAATATATTCTTCAGCTAAAGCGGCAGGACTTTGCGCCTTCAGAAGAGTCGAGTCATTATGCATAATTGTTCAGTATAAATAGAGGGTAAATTCGCCGTTATTATCGTAGAAACGCCTATACATTACAATTAGATAATTATTTTTTAAATTCATTGACAATATTTGCGATTTTTGACAGAGTTGAACGCGGAATTGCCTCCAATAGCGTAGGTTAAAATATTGTTAATTAAAAGAATTAAGGTCAATTTGTATGGACAATTATCAACAGGCGTTTCTAAAAAACTTTTTGGGCTCGAGTCCGGACTGGTACAAAATAACGATTGTCGCCTTTCTTGTTATTAACCCTATCTTATTTTCAATTTCCCCTTTCTGGGCAGGTTGGTTATTAGTCATTGAATTCATTTTCACCTTGGCGATGGCACTAAAATGCTATCCACTACAACCCGGCGGGTTACTTGCTATTGAAGCGATTTTTATTGGCATGACAACACCAGAGCACATTAAAGCAGAAGTGTTGGCTAACTTTGAAGTGATTTTGCTATTGATGTTTATGGTAGCGGGTATTTACTTCATGAAACAATTATTGTTGTTTGTGTTCACTAAACTTCTTCTTAACATCCATTCTAAATTAGTGCTTTCCTTGGCGTTTTGCTTCAGTGCAGCTTTTTTATCGGCATTTTTGGATGCGTTAACTGTGGTTGCGGTAATCATCAGCGTTGCAATGGGATTTTATGGTGTATACCACAAAGTTGCTTCCGGCGGCACATTCTATGATTCTACCGATATTACGAATGACGAGAGAATCGGCACTCACCATGAAACCTTAGAAGAATTCCGCGCCTTTTTACGTAGCTTAATGATGCATGCCGGGGTTGGTACTGCATTGGGTGGCGTAATGACGATGGTTGGTGAACCGCAGAACTTGATTATCGCAGACCAAGCTGGTTGGAATTTTGTTGAGTTTTTCCTTCGCATGGCGCCGGTGACTGTTCCGGTCTTTGTTTTTGGCTTGCTAACTTGTGTTGCGTTAGAGAAATTTCATTTGTTCGGATACGGTGCAAAATTACCGCAAAAGGTATGGGAAGTATTGGCTGATTTTGATCGCGCTAATATGAAAAAAATGAGTAAACAAGAACGTCTGAAACTCATTGTGCAAGCAATAGTCGGCATTTGGTTGATTATCGGTTTAGCATTTCATTTAGCTTCCGTAGGGTTGATCGGGTTAAGTATTATCATTTTATGTACTGCATTTTGTGGTATTACAAGTGAACATGCTTTGGGTAAGGCTTTCCAAGAATCTTTACCGTTTACCGCACTTTTAGTGGTGTTCTTTACGATTGTTGCAGTGATTATCGACCAAAAACTTTTTGCACCGATTGTGCATTATGTTTTGTCTGCAGAAGAAAGCACTCAACTCACGTTATTCTACGCTTTCAACGGTATCCTTTCTGCTATTTCCGATAACGTATTTGTGGCAACAGTTTATATTAACGAAGCAAAAAATGCGTTGGCAGCGAATATTATTCCACCGCATCAGTTTGAATTATTAGCTGTGGCGATTAATACGGGGACTAACTTGCCTTCCGTCGCAACACCAAACGGACAAGCAGCTTTCTTATTCTTATTGACATCATCGCTTGCGCCACTTATTAACCTCTCTTACGGTAGAATGGTTTACATGGCGTTACCTTACACCATTGTGTTATCGTTGGTAGGTTTATTGGCTGTGGAATATATTTTACCGCCAATGACAATTTTGTTGGCGAATTTAGGCCTAATCATGCCAATTTAACATTTTTTAGGGAGAAAGAGCGCTATGCTAAAATTTTTCAAAACACTTTCCGTACAACGTAGCGGTTGGTTGTTATTGATGATCTCAGCATTGGTGTTGGAAGGGATTGCACTTTATTTCCAATATGGCATGGAATTGCAACCTTGCGTAATGTGCGTTTATGAAAGAGTGGCGTTATTTGGAGTAGCCTTTGCCGGCGTTGTCGGTTTAATTGCGCCACGTTTTTTGATCGTTCGTTTATTGGCGCTATTCATTGCTTTTGTCAGTGCAGTTAAAGGGCTGCTGCTTTCTCTCAAACATGTAGATTACCAACTTCATCCTGCACCTTGGAATCAATGTTCTTATTTACCTGAATTTCCACAAACTTTACCGTTGGATAAATGGTTTCCGGTGTTATTTCAACCGACCGGTTCTTGTGATGATGTGGCGTGGACGTTCATTGGCTTTTCAATGGCGCAATGGATTGTAGTCACGTTTGCCGTTTATTTATTTGTGTTGCTAGTTGTTTTAATTAGCCAATTTAAGCGTCTTGATACAAGGGGGAGAAGACGTTTATTCAAGTAAGGTTCTCTGTTGAATAGATGTAAAAAAATGGCGTCGTAAAAACGGCACCATTTTTTGTTTTAGATATCTTGTACCACGAATTGTAATGCATGGCGGGCAAACAGTTTTGCTTTACGCTGTTTTAAATGCTTTAAACGCAAAGTACGTAGTTGTTGTTGGCGAATAAATTTTTTCTTAGTTGGTTTGAGAAATCTTTTCTTGTGCATGGATGTTTTCCTCTGTTTATCGATTTTCGTGTTGTTTATTTTCATTCAAATCGGAATGTTCTTTCTCTGCATTTTTGATCTCATTATCAGATTCTTGTGTTAATTTCTCGATTTGATTTTGCTGAACGCGATAATAATTCACAATGCTATTCATGTAACGACGAATATTTTCTATGTATTGAAACGCTTCATAGCCTCGTGCATAGCCGTATTTGAGGTTTGAATAGTAACGCTTTTCTGCTAGCAACGGTAAATTCTTTTTGACATCAAGCCAGTTATCCGGATTGCCACCCAAGTTTTTAGTGAGACGACGAGCATCCAGTAAATGGCCTAACCCCATGTTATACGCTGCCAGCGCAAACCAAATTCTTTCTTCCTCATTGATACTGGTAGGCATCTGTTCAAGCAACCAATGTAAATATTCTGAACCGGCTTTGATACTTTGCTCGGGATCGGTTCGATCCTGAATTTTCATATGTTCTGCGGTATCTTTCGTTAGCATCATAATGCCTCGAACACCTGTTGGTGAGGTAGCATCAGGATTCCAATGGGATTCCTGATAGGCGATTGCCGCTAATAAGCGCCAGTCCAAATCACCTTTATGCTTAGTAAAGAGCGGTTCAAATTTTGGAAGAATTGTTTCTATCGCATTTAAATAAGATTTTGCGTCAACATAGTCAAAGTCGCGAAAATGGCTAAAATATTTTTCTTCAATATTGGCAATTAAACCGGAATCGATAGCGCCATTCATGAAATCTAATAAAGCTGATTGCAATTCATTGGATGCGTTATTCGCTAAATACCAATGCACGCTCATTTCATCGGTTAAGTCAAAAGCCACAGCAATTTGTGGCTTAATATGTTGTGCAGCTGAAATATCCAAAGAATTGGCAATTGTATAGTCAATTTTACCATCAGCAACTTGTAATAACAGTTCTTCTTGCGTTTGTTTTTTATCTACCGTCCAGGTTAGATGGGGATTTTTTAGTTTGGTCTCTTTCAGAATATGTTCCAATTCTGCATTATCCGGAATGACGAGTTGACTATTAATTTGTGCTAGTGAACGTGGCCGATTTTCACCTTTTCGATAAGCAATTTGCCAAGAAGCAGAATAATATGACGGTCCCAATTGGAAATGTTCAACTTTATTGGGCTCATAAAAAAGATTGGCCGCCGCAATATCAATAGCATGATCATTTAAGGCAGTGAAAAGTTCTTCACTGTTATTTAACGGTTTGATTTCTAGCTCAACGTTCAAATAATCCGCAAACGCTTTACTGAGTTCATATTCTAAACCGGATTGCCCTTCTGCATTGATAAAGTAAGAAATAGGATTGTTAATAGTACCTACAATTAATTTGCCACGACTTTGAATGGCGTGATAAGGATTTTCTTCCGAAGACATGATTTGTCGCCATGGAAATACCATATCTAGCGCCCATAAGAGCAAGCATATGCCTGCAATAATGCGTAAAAATAAACCTTTCAAATGATCTCTTTCTCTAAAAAATATTAGCGATTCCGCTCAATAATGACACCAACGTTATTGGCTTGTGCAACGGCTTTTGGTTTACTCAATTTGAGTCGAAGTCGACTAATGTTAAATTGACGTTGTAATTGATCTGCCACTTCATTGGCAACCCGTTCGATTAAAAAGAATGGCTTGGATTGCACGTAATCAATGATAAATTGGCTGATTTCGGCATAATTTAACGTGTATTGAACATCATCAGTTATCGCAGCCTGACGCGTATCCCAAGCCATTTCGACATCAAAGATCAGTTTTTGTTTAATTTGTTGTTCCCAATCATAAACGCCAATTTGCGCAAATACGCTCAATCCTTCAATAAAAATGAGATCTTTCATGATGTTCCTATCGTTATCGCTTAAATTTTTGTGGGCTTATACTATCAACTTTGGGTACAATAGACGAACAATTTTTCCACTCCAAGGAAGTCCTATGAGCCTTTTCGCCCTTTTCTACATGTTATTGAGCTATTTACTTGGTTCTATTTCTAGCGCGATTTTATTATGTCGTATTGCCGGCTTACCGGATCCAAGAAAGGCAGGCTCGAATAATCCTGGCGCAACAAATGTATTACGTATTGGTGGACGTTGGATTGCGCTTGGGGTTTTAATTTGTGACATCTTAAAAGGCATGTTGCCGGTTTGGCTCGGTTACTCTTTAGGCTTAACCCAATTTGAATTAGGCATGGTGGCGTTAGGGGCATGTTTAGGGCATATTTTTCCTATTTTCTTCAAGTTTAAAGGAGGAAAGGGAGTAGCAACGGCTTTCGGAGCCATTGCACCAATTGGTTGGGGGGTATTATTTTCTACATTGGGAACTTGGGTTTTCGTCTTCCTCATTAGCGGTTATTCCTCCCTTAGCGCAGTAATTAGCGCATTGTTGGTGCCACTCTATGTTTGGTGGTTTAAACCGGAGTTTACGTTTCCCGTGGCTTTAGTGTGTTGCTTGTTAATTTATCGTCATCACGAGAATATCCAGCGTTTATGGCGTGGTGAAGAAGATAAAATGTGGAATAAGTTTAAAAAGTAGAGGTGAAAAGTAAGAATAAAAAAGTGCGGTCATTTTTGACCGCACTTTTTGTTTTTATAAGCCTTAATTAGTGGTGAACACCGGCTAATGCTTTTTCAAAGCGTTCGTTCGCAAAATCCCAGTTCAGCACGTTCCAGAATTCTTTGATGTAGTCCGGACGGCGGTTTTGGAATTTCAAATAGTACGCGTGTTCCCAAACGTCTAAACCGAAGATTGGTGTGCCTGAACAGCCGGCAAATTCTTTACCCATAATTGGGTTGTCTTGGTTTGCTGTAGAAACCACCGCAAGTTTGCCGTTTTCTAACACTAACCATGCCCAACCGGAACCGAAACGAGTCGCTGCTGCTTTTTCAAATTCCGCTTTGAAGTTTTCGACAGAACCAAAGTCACGTTCGATGGCATCTTTTAGTGCGCCTTGTAACATGGTGCCTTTTTTCAAACTTTTCCAGAATAAGCTGTGGTTTAAGTGGCCACCTGCATTGTTGCGTAATGCTGGGCGTTTTTCAGGTGCAACTTCATGTAAGTGCGCCAATAATTTACCCGGGCAACCACTGGCAAGTTCTTGTAATTCCGGGGAGTTTTCTAACACCGCGTTCGCGTTGTTGACATAGGCTTGGTGGTGTTTAGTATGGTGGATTTCCATGGTTTGCGCATCGAAATGGGGTTCTAATGCGTCATAGGCATAACCTAATTCAGGTAAAGTATAAGCCATAATTTTTTCCTTTTGTTAGAGTAAATTCATGTTTAAAAAACGGGAAAATGATAGCACAAAAATTGATTAAGATCATTAAATGCTATGGTTGATGCATAAAAAAGAAGATGGCAACTAGCCATCTTCTTTATTTTTTGTTAGGCACATTATTGTGCTTTTACCGCAGCAATCGCCACCATATTAATAATACGGCGAACAGAAGCGACTGACGTTAAAATATGCGCTGATTTTTTCAAGCCCATTAAGATTGGCCCAACGGTTGTCGGTGTTGCCGTGCCTTGTAATAGATTTAAGCTGATACGCGCAGCTTCCATATTTGGCATCACTAACACGTTTGCCGCACCTTTGAGTGGGCTGTCCGGCATCACGTCATCACGGAGCTGTTGTGATAAGGCAACGTCACAGTGCATTTCGCCGTCAATGGAGAGTTCCGGCGCTCTTTCTTTCACTAAACGTAAAACGTTACGCATTTTGACCGCACTTGGGGTGTTATTGCTACCGTAATTGGAATGTGAAATTAAGGCAATTTGCGGTTCGATACCAAACAGGCTGACTTCTTTCGCTGTCATGAGCGTAATTTCTGCCAATTCTTCCTCTGTCGGATCGTTGTTCACGAAGGTATCTGCAAGGAACAAGTTGCCTGCCGGTAGCACCAAACCGTTAACGGTAGCGGCAGTATGGACGCCTTCTTGCAAACCAATGACGTTTTTGAGGGTTTTTAAATGATCAGCATAATGTCCTACTAAACCACACAACATGGCGTCGGCATGACCTAAATGTAACAACACAGCACCGATAGCGGTTGGGTTATTAAACATTTCACGTTTGGCAATATCAGGCGTTACGCCTGCGCGTTTGAGCATGTCATAGTAAGTTTTACAGCATTCTTGATAACGTGCGTCATTTCCAATGTTAATTAACTCGAAATCACGTCCCGCCTGGATATGCAAACCGAGTTTTTTAATGCGTTGTTCAATCACGCTTGGGCGACCGAGTAAAATCGGATAAGCGATGCCTAAGGTCGAGATTTCTTGAACAGCGTGTAAAATTCGGGCTTCTTCACCATCGGTTAATAATACACGTTTCTTGTTTTGTTTTGCTTGCGCAAATACCGGCTTCATAAACAAGTTAGTTTTATAAACGAACTGAGTGAGTTGCTCGATGTAAGCATCAAAATCTTTAATTGGACGGGTTGCGACACCGGAATCCATCGCGGCTTTTGCCACGGCTGGGGCGATACGCACGATTAAACGTGGATCGAATGGTTTCGGAATAATGTATTCCGGGCCGAAAGACAATTCGCTGTCACCGTAAGCGGAGGTAACGACATCGCTTTGCTCTGCCAAGGCTAAGTCGGCAATGGCGCGCACTGCGGCAAGTTTCATTTCTTCGTTAATGGTGGTGGCGCTGACATCCAATGCACCACGGAAAATGAATGGGAAACAAAGTACGTTGTTAACTTGGTTCGGATAGTCGGAGCGACCGGTACACACAATGGCATCCGGACGAGCTTCTTTTGCCAATGGTGGCAGAATTTCCGGTTCAGGGTTGGCGAGTGCCAAAATCAACGGATGTGCCGCCATGGTTTTAACCATTTCTTGCGTTAACGTGCCGGCAGCAGAACAACCTAAGAAAATATCCGCATTCGGAATGACTTCCGCTAAGGTACGCTTGCCGTTATCATCGATCGCATAAAGTTTTTTGGTTTCATCCATGCGATCATCACGGTTTTTATAGATTACGCCTTTGGAGTCGCACACGGTGATATTTTCCCGTTTCATACCGAGGGAAACTAATAAGTTTAAGCACGCAATCGATGCCGCGCCGGCACCGGAGGCAACCAGTTTCACGTTTTCAATTTTTTTATCGACAATGCGTAAGCCGTTTAACACCGCTGCGGCAGAAATAATCGCGGTGCCGTGTTGGTCGTCGTGGAAGACAGGAATTTTCATTCTTTCGCGCAATTTACGTTCAATATAAAAACATTCCGGTGCTTTAATGTCTTCCAAGTTAATGCCGCCGAAGGTTGGTTCAAGAGACGCAATAATATCGACGAGTTTGTCTGGGTCATGTTCATTCACTTCAATATCGAATACGTTGACCCCAGCGAATTTTTTAAACAATACGCCTTTTCCTTCCATCACCGGTTTACCTGCTAAAGCCCCGATATTGCCTAAACCAAGCACTGCCGTACCGTTAGAAATTACCGCCACTAAGTTGCCACGAGAGGTATATTTATAGGAATCTGCCGGATCTGCCTGAATGGCTAAACAAGGTGCCGCAACACCGGGGGAATAAGCCAAGGCTAAGTCGCGTTGGGTGGCAAGCGATTTGGTTGGTGTCACTTCAATTTTTCCCGGAATTGGGAATTCGTGGAAATCTAATGCTGCTTTTTTTAGTTGTTCATCCATAAAAATATCCTCTTTTGAATAAATTCAGTTAGAAAAAAGTACCCCGCATTATAATTAAAATAGAAAAGAATTCTGTGACATTTCACACATTATTAACAATTTGTCTGAAGTATGAAATGTTGGTCTATGGTGTTTTAATAAAGTGCGGTTATTTCTTGTGGCGTTTTTCCGTGGGCGAAGGGCGAAAATTAGCGCTATAATGCGCGAGGATTTTTATAAGGAATTTCTATGCGCTTAGATAAGTTTTTAGCGGAAACAACCGGTTTAACCCGTTCACAGGCGGCAAAAGTGTTGCGCCAAAGTGCGGTCACGATTAACGGTAAAATTGAAAAGAGTGGGGCGGCGAAAGTGAGCCCCGATGATGAAATTTATTATGATGGTGAGCGTTTAACTTGGGTGGAAAATGGGCAATACATTATGTTGCACAAACCGCAAGGTTACATTTGCTCCCATGAAGATGGTGATCATCCGACGATTTATCAATTTTTTGATTATCCTTTATCTACCCGTTTGCACAGTGCCGGGCGGTTGGATGTGGATACCACAGGTTTGGTGCTGTTGACAGATGATGGACAGTGGTCTCACCGTATTACGTCACCCAAACACCATTACCCGAAAACCTATTTGGTGACCTTGGCAGATCCCGTTGAAGCGAATTATGCGCAGGCTTGTGCTGAGGGCATTTTATTGCGTGGGGAAAAGGACCCGACCAAACCGGCTGAGTTAGAAATTTTAGATGATTACAATGTAAATTTGACGATCAGCGAGGGGCGTTATCATCAAGTAAAACGGATGTTTGCTGCTTTAGGGAATAAGGTAGTCGGGTTGCATCGCTGGAAAATCGGCAATTTGACGCTAGATGATGATTTAGGTGAAGGGGAATTTCGTCATCTCACTGAGGAAGAAATCGCTTATTTTATAGGAGAGGTATAGTTTGAGTTCAAGCAAAGTCGTTAAAACAAATTTTATTTTCGTTGTTGCTTTAGGTATTTTGTCTATGTTACCGCCGTTAGGCGTAGATATGTATTTGCCGGCATTTTTAACTATTGCGCAAGATTTTGGTGTGACCAATGATCAAGTGCAACATACGTTAACGTCTTTTGCTTATGGTTTAGCACTTGGGCAATTATTCTGGGGCCCGTTCGGTGATAGTTTCGGGCGAAAGCCGATTATTTTGTTAGGCGTGGCGGTTGCCGCTGTTGCCGCCTTAATTCTGACTCAAATACATTCGATTGGAAATTTCACCGCACTTCGTTTCGTGCAGGGGTTCTTTGGTGCCGCACCGGTCGTGTTGGTGGGCGCCTTATTACGGGATTTATTTGATAAAAATGAATTATCCAAAATGATGTCAACCATCAGCTTGGTATTTATGGTTGCGCCATTATTAGCACCGATTATTGGCGGTTATATTGTGTACTTTTTCCACTGGCATGCCATTTTTTATGTTATTGCCTTTATGGGTTTTTTGAGCATTTTATTGGTTTTCTTCGTGATTCCCGAAACACATCATCACGATAAACGTATTCCTTTACGCTTGAATGTCATTGCTCGAAACTTCATGGCATTGTGGAAACAAAAACAAGTATTGGGTTACATGTTTGCCACCTCTTTTGCTTTCGGTGGTTTGTTTGCTTTCGTGACAGCAGGCTCCATTGTCTATATCGGCATTTATGGTATTAAACCGGAAAATTTTGGTTATTTTTTCATGCTGAATATTGGCATTATGACATTCAGTTCCTTTCTGAACGGGCGTTTAGTTGGTAAATTCGGGGCGGAAACCATGTTGCGTTATGGGCTTGGTGTTCAATTTTTCGCCGGTGTTTGGTTGATGGGTGTCATCCTATTTGATTTAGGGTTTTGGTCAATGGCATTAGGTATTGCCGTATTTGTTGGGCAAAACCCGTTGATCTCTTCTAATTCCATGGCGTCTATTTTAGAAAAATTCCCTAATGCGGCAGGTTCGGCAAATTCGATGGTGGGCAGCGTTCGTTTTGGTATTGGCGCCGGTATTGGCTCGTTAATTGCGTTAATGCCTACAGACAGTGCATTGCCCATGTTATTAACGATGGGAGCCTGTTCGCTTGTATCCGTTCTTTTCTATATTTTTTTAACGGCGAAAAACCTTAAATAATCACCCGGCCACATTCGGTCGAATGTGGCTTAAATTCATTGATGATACCTATTCTCATTCTTGATAAAGACGTAAACTTGTTCTAAGTCAAAAAGTGGTTAAACTACCACTAAATGGTTATGTTATTTAACCCTGCCATTTAATTTCCTTATGATAGAATGCCCCGCAAAAATAAGTCTGTGAAACAATCTGTTATGGTAAATCAATTAATTCTCGAAAATCTCGCTTGCCAACGTGGCGATAAAGTCCTTTTTCAACACTTGAATTTACAAATTCAGGCAGGAGATTTTGTGCAAATTGAAGGGCATAACGGCATTGGTAAAACCAGTTTGCTACGCATTGTTGCAGGCCTTGCTTCACCACTGGAAGGAAAAGTGCGGTGGAATTCTGAAGAGATTACTAAACAGCGTGAAGTTTTCCATTATGATTTGTTGTATTTGGGGCATCAGAGCGGCATTAAGCCTGAATTGACTGCTTGGGAAAATTTGCGCTTTTATCAACAAATCGGGCATTGCCGTCAGGGGGATGATTTGTTGTGGGAGGTATTACAAACGGTCGGTTTGCTTGGTCGAGAAGATATTCCTGCTGCACAACTTTCTGCCGGACAGCAAAAACGTATTGCGTTGGCTCGTTTGTGGTTATCAAAAGCGCCGTTATGGATTTTAGATGAGCCATTTAACGCTATCGATAAAAAAGGGGTGGCGGTTTTGACCGCACTTTTTGAGCAACACGCACAAAATGGCGGTATTGTGATATTAACCAGCCATCAAGAAGTGCCGAGTGCTCGGTTGAAAAAAATCAATTTAGAACAGTTTAAGTGTACAGAGTGACGGCATGATCTTTTGGAATATTATTAAACGCGAATTACAAATTGCCATGCGCAAACAGGCGGAGATTCTTAATCCGTTGTGGTTTTTTCTTATCGTGATTACCTTGTTTCCATTGGTTATTGGACCTGATCCGAAACTGCTTTCCCGTATCGCGCCCGGTGTGGCTTGGGGGGCGGCGTTGTTGTCAGCGCTATTGTCGTTTGAACGTTTATTTAGAGATGATTTTATTGACGGTTCTTTAGAACAGGTCATGTTGACGTCTCAACCATTCGTATTAACGGCGTTGGCGAAAGTGCTGGCGCATTGGTTATTAACAGGCTTGCCGTTAATTTTATTATCGCCTATTGCAGCATTATTGCTGTCATTGGAAATATCAATTTGGTGGGCACTAGTTCTGACATTATTATTGGGCACACCGGTATTGAGCTGTCTCGGTGCTATTGGTGTGGCGCTTACGGTGGGGTTGCGTAAGGGCGGTGTGCTGTTGAGTTTACTAGTTGTGCCGCTGTTTATTCCAGTGCTTATTTTTTCCGCGTCGGTGTTAGATGCCGCCGGATTAAATTTACCTTACGGCGGGCAATTAGCCATTCTTGGTGCGATTTTAGCCGCTGTAGTAACATTATCTCCTTTTGCCATTGCAACGGCATTACGAATTAGTTTAGATCAATAGAGGATAGTTTATGTGGAAGTGGTTGCATCCTTATGCAAAATCGGAAACTCAATATCAATTATGCGGTAAGTTCAGTCCTTATTTTGCGGGTCTGACGGCGCTGTTATTAGTCGTCGGTATCGTGTGGGGTATCGCATTTGCGCCTGCGGATTATCAACAGGGCAATAGCTTCCGCATCATGTATGTACATGTGCCGACAGCAATTTGGTCCATGGGGGTTTATGGCTCCATGGCGGTTGCGGCATTAGTTGCACTTGTGTGGCAAATTAAGCAGGCACAATTGGCAATGATTGCTATGGCGCCTATTGGGGCATTATTTACTTTCTTGGCGTTGGTGACAGGTGCCATTTGGGGAAAACCAATGTGGGGTGCTTGGTGGGTATGGGATGCCCGTTTAACCGCTGAATTAATTCTGTTTTTCTTATATTTAGGCGTGTTGGCATTGTATTCCGCTTTTCAAGATCGCAATGTCGGCGCAAAAGCCGCTTCTGTCTTGTGCCTTGTTGGTGTGGTGAATTTGCCGATCATTCACTTTTCGGTGGAATGGTGGAATACCTTACATCAAGGTGCAAGTATCACAAAATTAGAACGACCATCTATTGCTACACCAATGTTGCTGCCGTTGATTTTATGTATCTTTGGTTTCATGACGTTATCCATTTGGTTGACGTTGGTGCGTTACCGCAACGAATTATTGAAAGAAGATGCTAAACGCCCGTGGGTAAAAGCATTGGCTGAAAAATTTTAGGTTGAATTGGGGGAATTATGTTTTTTGAATCTTGGAGTGAATTACTGAATATGGGAGGCTACGGTTTTTATGTGTGGCTTTCTTATGGTCTGAGTTTATTGGCGATTGTGGTGCTTATCGTGCAAAGCCTTGCAGGCAAAAGTGCGGTGCTAAAATCTATCAAACGTGAACAACAACGTGAAGCCCGTTTACAACAAATGAAACAACAAAAAGGAGATACGCTATGAACCCGAGACGTAAATCTCGTTTATCCGTGGTCTTATTCGTACTGTTAGGTGTTGCGGTGGCTTCTGCTTTAGTGTTATACGCGTTACGCCAAAATATCGACCTGTTCTATACACCATCAGAAGTGGTTTACGGTAAAAATGATAATGCCGATCAAAAACCGGAAGTTGGACAACGTATTCGTGTCGGTGGCATGGTTGTTGCCGGTACGGTAGAACGTGATCCAAAAAGCTTAAAAGTCCGTTTTGATTTGAATGATATTGGTCCATCTATCAGCGTTGAATATGAAGGTATCCTGCCTGATTTATTCCGTGAAGGTCAAGGCATTGTTGCACAAGGCATCTTAAAAGAGCCAACCCTGTTAGAGGCGAGTGAAGTGTTAGCGAAACATGATGAAAATTATGTGCCGCCGGATTTAGAAAAACAAATGCAAAAAGTACATAAACCGATGGGTGTTTCTGATCTGAAAGGTGAGAGTGAACGCGATCGTCAAGAAAAAGTGAAAGAAGGTCAGTAATGATTGCAGAATTAGGAAATTATGCTTTAGCGCTAAGCTTAGCAATCGCCATTTTATTGGCGATTTTCCCTTTATGGGGTGCTGAAAAAGGGAGTGTACAAATGATGTCTTTGGCGCGTCCAATGACATATGGTTTGTTTGTCGTGTTAACTTTTTCTTTTGGCGCCTTATTTTATTTGTTCGCTGTTAACGATTTCAGCGTGCAATATGTGGTGAATAACTCCAACACGACATTGCCGATTTACTATCGTTTATCTGCGGTATGGGGTTCCCACGAAGGCTCGTTATTATTATGGATTTGGTTGCTGTCTTTGTGGAGCGCGGCGGTCGCGTTATTTAGCAAACACTTACCGCAAGAAGCCACCGCTCGCGTGCTTGGTATCATGGGGATTATCAGTATCGGTTTCTTGCTTTTCGTGTTATTTACCTCTAATCCATTTAACCGCACTTTCCCTGAATTTCCGGTGGATGGCAAAGAACTTAACCCGTTATTGCAGGATGTCGGATTGATTTTCCATCCGCCATTGTTATACATGGGATATGTGGGCTTCTCTGTCGCCTTTGCTTTCGCCATCGCGTCTTTGATGACCGGTAAACTTGATACCGCTTGGGCTCGTTGGTCACGTCCTTGGACGATGGCCGCTTGGGTGTTCTTAACACTAGGTATCGTGCTTGGTTCTTGGTGGGCATATTATGAACTCGGTTGGGGCGGCTGGTGGTTCTGGGATCCGGTAGAAAATGCCTCCTTCATGCCTTGGTTGGCGGGTACTGCGTTATTGCACTCTTTAGCAGTAACGGAAAAACGCGGTTCTTTTAAAGCCTGGACTGTGTTACTTGCAATTTCTGCGTTCTCCTTGTGTTTGCTTGGCACATTCTTGGTTCGTTCCGGTATTTTGGTTTCCGTACATGCCTTTGCCTCTGATCCAACCCGCGGTTTATATGTCTTAGCTTATTTAATCGTGGTGATTGGTGGCTCACTGACCTTATATGCTTGCAAAGGAAGCCAAATTCGTTCACGTGATAATGCAGAGCGTTATTCCCGAGAAAGCCTGTTGTTGTTAAATAATATTTTATTAATGACCGCACTTTGTGTCGTATTGTTGGGAACATTGTTGCCTCTTGTACACAAACAGTTAGGCTTAGGCTCCATTTCTATTGGTGCGCCGTTCTTTGATCAAATGTTCCTGATTATTATGACGCCGTTTGCTTTGTTGTTAGGTATTGGCCCGCTTGTGAAGTGGCGTCGTGACCAATTCTCTGCAATTCGCACGCCGGTGATTGTCAGTTTGATTATCATGCTTATTGCCGGTTTTGCACTGCCTTATTTATTGCAAGACAAACTCACCGTCAGTGCTGTATTAGGCACCATGATGGCAGTGATTATCGTATTGCTTAGTCTTTATGAAATGCATCAACGGGCTACCCATCGAGAAAGTTTCTTGAAAGGGGTTAGAAAATTATCCCGTTCCCACTGGGGCATGGTGTTGGCGCATTTAGGCGTGGCGATGACCGTTTGGGGAATTGCGTTCAGTCAAAACTACAGTGTTGAACGTGATGTCCGCATGAGTGTGGGAGATACCGTACAAATTGCTGACTATGATTTCACCTTCAAAGGCATTAGCGATGCTAACGGACCTAACTATATCGGTGGAAAAGCACAAATTGATATCACCTATCATGGTAAACCGGAAGCGACATTATTTGCTGAAAAACGTCTTTATACTGTAAGCAAAATGCCGATGACTGAAGCGGCTATAGACTGGGGCTTTACCCGTGATTTATATGTGGCATTAGGTGAAAAATTAGAGAATAACGCCTGGGCATTACGCTTATATTATAAACCATTTATTCGTTGGATTTGGTTAGGCGGATTGTTTATGGCGCTGGGCGGTTTATTGTGTATGTTTGACCGTCGTTATCGCTTTAGCAAAATTTTAAGCAGTGAAAATGCGCAATAAATCTTCATTGGCGTAATAGAGTATTGATAATGAATAAAAAATTATATTTACCTTTAATCATTTTTTTAGGTTTAGCGACGGCATTTCTGGTGCAGTTGCAACGTAATTCACAAGGCGATGATCCGAAAACATTAGAATCTGCGCTAGTGGGAAAACCTGTTCCGGCAAAAACGTTACCGGATTTGCTTTCAGATAAAACCTATGATGAATCCTTGTTTAAGCAAGGCAAACCGGTTTTACTCAATGTATGGGCGACCTGGTGTCCTACTTGTTATGCCGAACACCAATATCTGAACCAATTGGCGAAACAAGGGGTGACGATCATTGGTTTGGACTATAAAGATAACAACGCGAAAGCGATGAAATGGCTGAAGGATCTTGGTAATCCTTATCAGGTCGTGTTGAAAGATGAAAAAGGGGCTTTTGCTTTAGATTTAGGGGTGTATGGCGCGCCTGAGACCTTTATTGTTGATGGCAATGGACTAATTCATTATCGCTATGCCGGTGATGTAAACGAAAAAGTTTGGCAGGAAACCTTGCAGCCAATTTATCAAAAATTAGGCGGAGGGAAAGAGTAATGATAAAAACACTTTTATTTTCTACCGCACTTTTGTTTAGCGTTAGTGCTTCTGCAGCGATTGATGCATTGAATTTCAGTTCACCGCAACAGGAAGATGATTATCACGAGTTAACGCAGGAATTACGCTGTCCGCAATGTCAGAATAACAACATTGCCGATTCCAACGCAGTGATCGCGGTGGATATGCGTGGCAAAGTGTTTGAGTTATTGCAAGAAGGCAAATCCAAACAAGATGTTGTGCAGTACATGGTGGATCGCTACGGTAATTTTGTCACTTATGATCCGCCGTTAACACCCGTTACGATGATTCTTTGGTGTGCGCCGATTCTTTTCATTTTACTTGGCGTTTTGGTGCTTTTCCGTCGCAAACATTCGCAAGGTGGGAGAGTAAGTCAGACAGCGGAAAACGCCAACAATGTGTTAACCGAAGAACAACAAAACCGTTTGAATACGTTATTAAACAAGGAGAATGATAGATGAATTTATGGTTAAGCATTCTCATCTTAACGTTGGTGGCAGCGTTAATTTGTTTTTTCCCGTTGTTATTAAAAGCCAAAAAAAGTACGTCAGTAAAACGCGATGATCTCAATAAAGCCTTTTATTTCGAGCGTTTAAAAGAGCTGGAACGAGATGAAAATCAAGGCTTATTAGAAAATACCGAACAGCTTAAATTAGAATTACAACAATCCCTTTTGGAGGATATTCCTCAGCAGGCTGAAAGTACTTTTCTCAGTGAGAAAAATTACGGCAAGTTATGGTTTGTCTCAGGTTTCTTAGCATTAGCAATTTTGTCCGGTGCCGCATATTTTGCAGTGGGTTCTTGGCAATCAGAAATCATGTTAGAAAAAACGGCAGAAAAACTACCGTACTTTTATGAGCGCATAAAAAGTGAGAGCACCAACCCGCTAGATGAAGCAGAAATGCAACAATTTGCGACCGCACTTCGAGTTGATTTACAGAAAAATCCAAACAACGCGAAAAATTGGTGGTTATTAGGGCAACTTGGTATGAATTTGCAACAACCAAGAATGGCGTTGGATAGTTTTGCTCGTGCGAATAAGTTAGAACCTGATAATAACCAGTATAAGCTCGGGTATGCTCGTGTTTTAATGTTTTCTGAAGACACGACGGACAAGTTAAAAGGCAATAATTTATTACGCGAAGTGATTCGTGAGGATCATAGCAATATTGAAGCCTTAAGCTTGTTGGCGTTTAGTTATTTTGAAACGGAAGATTACAAAATGGCGGCCGTCACATGGGCAATGATGTTAAAACTGTTACCGAAAGATGACCCTAGAGCACCAATTATTGAGCGTAGCATTCGTTCTGCGCGTGATGCGTTAGAAGGTCAGGAAAAAGAGAAACATCAGCAAGTGACACCAAATAAGGAAAATTAAATTGATTTAATTTTTAGAAAAAATAGCGCTGTTTTTGACCGCACTTATTTTTTAAAAGGCTAAATTCTTTTCGGAATTTAGCCTTTTTGTTTCGTTCAAGTAAATGTAGCATAGGGTATTAAATTTAATACCTCTTTATAGTTATATGTGAAGTGGCGGTTTTAGAGTGGGCATTTGATTGAATACCTATAAATAAGTATCTTTGAGGTTTGGATATATCGATAATGATGCTACAAAAATAAACAAAATTAAGTCCTAAATTTTAAAAATTGATCAAGAACAAGAAAAGTGCAAATATCCATAGAAAAAACATGATTATTTCGCTATTTTACCGCTGATTTTAAGTCGTTATGTCTTCTATCATATTGTTATTAATGATAAAAATTCTCATTACTAATGAGCTGATAACAGATGTTTTTGTAACCTTCTATTAATTTTAATAGAAGCCATTTAATAACCTTATTGGAGTGATTATCGTGAACGCATTGAGAAAAAGCCTACTCGTAGCAGCTTCTTTTGCAGCTTTCGGCGTATGTAATTCGGCGATGGCGGAATTAGTGTACAAACCGGTTGAGCAACCTGTCGAAGCACCTAACCCGAACGTAAAAATTGAAGCAGTGAATGAGAAATTTGCTGAAAAATATCCTAGCCAATTCAATTCGTGGAAAGCGACTGAAAAAGGCGACAAAATCATCTATGCTGATGAACAAGACCCTCGTTTAATCGTGTTATGGGGGGGCTATTCTTTCGCAAAAGAATATAACGCACCTCGTGGTCACGTTTATGCAGTAGAAGATTTACGTAATATTTTACGTACTGGTGCGCCCAAAAATGCAAATGATGGCCCACAACCAATGGCATGTTGGACTTGTAAAGGTCCAGACGTTCCACGTTTAATCGCGGAATGGGGTGAAGATGGTTACTTTGGTGCCAAATGGGCTAAAGGTGGACCAGAAGTGGTCAACTCGATCGGTTGTGCAGACTGTCACGATACTACATCAAAAGACTTTGCCGAAGGCAAACCAGCATTACGTATTGCTCGTCCACACGTTCTTCGTGCATTAGATCACTTAAATAATGCACTTCAAGCAAAAGCAAAAGCTGAAGGTAAAGAACAAGCTAACTTAAGCTTTAACACAGCTGCTCGCACTGAAAAACGTGCTGAAATCTGTGCAAACTGTCACGTTGAATACTACTTCGCGGGCGACTTAAAACAAGTAACCTTCCCGTGGAACAACGGTCAAACTGTTGATGATATCGAAAAATACTACGATGATATCGGCTTCAGTGACTGGACTCACTCTCTTTCTAAAGCACAAATGTTAAAAGCGCAACACCCTGACTTTGAAATTTGGTCTTTAGGTATGCACGGTAAAAACGGCGTAACTTGTATCGACTGTCACATGCCTAAAGTACAAGGTAAAGACGGTAAAGTTTACACCGACCACCAAATCCAAAACCCATTCGATGCATTTGATACCACTTGTGCAAACTGTCACGATCAAAGCAAAGAAAAATTACAAGATATCGTTGCTTCACGTAAGAAAGAAGTGAAAGACATCATGGGTCGTTTAGAAGACCAAGTGGTACGTTTACACTTTGAAGCAAAAGCTGCATGGGATGCAGGTGCAACGAAAGAAGAAATGGAACCGGCTTTAATGGATATCCGTCATGCGCAATGGCGTTGGGACTACGCCGCAGCAAGCCATGGTGGTCATATGCACGCACCTGATGTCATGCTTCGTGTGTTAGGCTCCGGTCTTGATAAAGCGGCTGAAGGACGTGCTAAACTTGCCGTTATCTTAACTAAACATGGCGTGAAAACTCCGGTTGAAGTACCTGATATTTCTTCTGCAGAAAAAGCATGGAAAGTAATGGGTATTGACATCGAGAAAGAACGTAAAGCGAAAGAAGAATTCTTGAAAACTGTTGTACCTCAATGGGAAAAAGAAGCAAAAGCCAATGGCAAATTAGCTGAAGATTCCGCAACAAAACAATAGAAAAACGTACCGCACTTTTGTGCAACCTATAAAAGTGCGGTCATTTTCAAAAACAAATTTGAGGTAATCAGAATGAATTTAACGTCTCTATTCCGCAAACCGGCAAAAGCCCTTGCATTGCTTGCAGTATTGGTCGCCGCACCGATGCTCGCACAAGCAGAAGGTCAGCCGTCTGCAGCGGACAAGTTTACTTACGAACCGCAATTGGATAATCAACGCGATCCAAACCAATATTGTGCTAAATGCCATAAATTCGACAAAGTCGATAAAAATCAAACCTTGGATCAATCCGGTGGTGAATTACACTTCGGTAAGTTTCATGGTGCGCACTTAAATCAGAAAAATCCGAATAACGGTAAACCAATTAATTGTGTGAACTGTCATGGCAATGTTTCTGAAGATCACCGTCGTGGTGCAAAAGACGTCATGCGTTTTGAAGGCGATATTTTCGGTGAGAAAAAACCGATGTATAGCGCACAAGAACAAAACCAAGTATGTTTCTCTTGTCACCAACCTGAAAAACTTCGCGAAAAACTTTGGGCGCATGATGTTCATGCGATGAAGTTACCTTGTGCAAGTTGTCACACATTACACCCGAAAGATGAACCGATGAAAGGTATTGCACCAAAAAATCGTGTGAAACTTTGTGTGGATTGCCATGGTGAACAACAAAAACGTAAAGCACAAAAAGAACAAACCCAATCAACCGAACAAAAGGATAAACAATGACAACTTGCTCACGCCGAAACTTTGTTTCCGGCATGGGGGCGTTGATCCTTATGACGGGAACATCAGTGACCTCTTTAGCGAAAGAGGAAAAGGCGGATAAACCGAAACGCTACGCGATGGTGCACGATGAAACTGCGTGTATCGGCTGTACTGCGTGTATGGATGCTTGTCGTGAAACTAACCACGTGCCTGAAGGCGTTTCACGTTTGGAAATCCTACGTAGCGAACCTTATGGGGAATTCCCGAATCAAGAGTACGAGTTTTTCCGTCAATCTTGCCAACATTGTACGAATGCACCTTGTGTGGCAGTTTGTCCAACCGGGGCATCATTCATCGATCCTGAAACCGGTATCGTGGATGTGAATAAAGATCTTTGCGTCGGTTGCCAATATTGCATTGCCGTCTGTCCATATCGCGTACGTTTCATTCATCCGGTACACCGTACTGCAGATAAATGTAACTTCTGTCGTGATACAAACTTAGCAGCTGGTAAACAACCGGCTTGTGTAGAAGCCTGTCCAACCAAAGCATTAACCTTTGGTGATATGAATGATCCGACAAGCGCAGTGGCACGCAAGGTAAAACAAAGTCCTGTTTACCGCACGAAAGTGGAATTAGGTACACAACCGAATCTTTACCACATTCCATTCCAACATGGAGAACCAAGAAGATGACATTAGATTATCCTGTTCCGTTTCACACACCTAATCTGGTGTGGGATTCAACAATTGCTATCTATCTGTTCTTGCTTGGTATTTCCTCTGGTGCAGTACAACTAGCAATCGCTTATAAACGTAGTAACAAACTTGAAAATCCAAACAAAAACTGGATTATTCGTGCCGCTGCCGTATTGGGGAGTGTGCCGACATTAATCGGTTTAACCTTGTTGATTTTCCACTTGGCGCGTCCTTGGACATTCTGGAAATTGATGTTTAACTATCAATTTAATTCCGTGATGTCTATGGGGGTCATGTTATTCCAAGTGTATATGCTCTTCCTCGTGTTATGGTGCGCAGTGATCTTCAAAGATGACATTGCTGCCTTGCTCAACCGTTTCATGCCAAAATTAGGTTTCCTAGTGAAATGGATTGGTGCGTTTGAACGCTTGGTTGGTGCATGTGAGGTTATCCTATTCGTTTTAGCTGCCGTGTTAGGGGCTTATACCGGCTTCTTACTTTCCGCGTTGATTAGTTACCCGATGTTGAATAACCCGGTATTACCGGCGCTATTCCTAGCCTCCGGTACTTCATCAGGTATCGCAGCCACCTTCTTATTTATCCTTATTGCAGGTAAATTAAAAGGTGATTCCCATGAATCTCACTTCATTCATAAATTTGAAGTGCCGATTATGGTTACCGAGCTTGGTTTATTAGTATGTTTCTTCGTTGGACTTTACTTCGGAGGCGGTCAAAAAGTCGTTGCATTGGAAAATGCATTATCCGGCTTCTGGGGCGCCGTCTTCTGGATTGGGGTATTCTTTATCGGTATCTTAATCCCATTGGTTGCTAATATGTTTGTTAGCGATCGTTGGAAATTCAACAAGAACTTTATCATCCTTGTATCGATTTTCGACTTGATCGGGGTGTTATGCTTGCGTTACTTTATCTTGTACGCAGGACAGATGACCGTAGCGTGATAAAGGTTTTTATTTATACTAAAAGGCGTAGTAAAATACGCCTTTTTGTTTATCCTTTTTCTTTTGAAGAAATAAAAGACACAAGCGCCTTTAGGCGAAATTTGAATGCATTTTCATCGAAAAACTGGTGTAAATGACGGAATAAAATGGCTAATTAACACAAAACAGACCCTAAGATTATGATCCCCGAACTTGGCTTTATCTCTCTTCTTCTCGCTATGATGAGCGCGCTTCTTCTCGCGGTCGTTCCACAACTCGGGCTTTGGTTGCGTAAGCCCGCATTAACCCAATTAGCTTGGGGATTAAGCTATTGTTTCGGCTTATTTACGTTAGTCGCTATTTCTATTTTGGCGTATTCCTTTGCGGCTGATGATTTTACCTTGGAATATGTCGCCGCTCATTCGAATTCCCAATTGCCGACATTCTTTAAAATTGCGGCGACTTGGGGAGGGCATGAAGGCTCCATGTTGTTCTGGTTGTTTTCACTTTCGGTTTGGGTTGTGCTGTTTGCATTATTTAATCGAAAAAATGACCGCACTTTTGTGGCGCAGAGTTTGGTCATTCTAGGCTTAATTTGTTTTAGCTTTGCCGTCTTTATCGTCTTTTTTTCTAATCCGTATGGACGCCTATTCCCTGCACCATTGGAAGGTCGCGATTTGAACCCGATGTTGCAGGATGTGGGGCTGATTTTCCATCCGCCGTTGTTGTATCTCGGTTATGTTGGCTTTGCAGTGAATTTTGCGTTGAGTATTACTGCATTGTTGCATCAACATTTAGAAAGCCAAATCGCCCGCGTGATGCGGGTTTGGGTATTGGTCTCTTGGTTGTTTTTAACGTTAGGTATTGTTCTAGGGGCGTGGTGGGCATATTACGAACTTGGCTGGGGTGGTTGGTGGTTCTGGGACCCGGTAGAAAACGCGTCATTAATGCCTTGGTTATTAGGTTTGGCGCTGTTACATAGTCTGATTGTCAGTGAAAAACGGGGCATCTTTAATTATTGGACAACGCTTTTCTCGCTGTTAGCGTTCGCTTTCAGTGTACTCGGCACCTTTATTGTGCGCTCAGGTGCATTGACGTCTGTACATGCTTTCGCAGTCGATAGCCAGCGTGGTACGGCATTGCTTGTGATTTTCTTCTTGTTGACTGTCGGGGCGCTCGGTTTGTTTGCTTTCAAAGCGAATATGCAGCAACAATCTGTGAAATTAAAGTTGCTTTCCAAAGAAAGTGCGGTGCTTTTTTTGAATGTTTTATTGAGCATCGCTACCGTCAGCACGTTTCTCGGCACTTTCTATCCAATGTTATTCCAAGCCATGAATTGGGGCTCTATTTCTGTTGGTGCGCCTTACTTCAACAGTATTTTCCTTCCGCTGATTGCGTTAGTGTTAATTGCCATGGTGATTTCGCTCGGCTTGCATTGGGCAAAAGCGGATAAACGCATTTTATTAAACCGTGCTGTGTTATTGTTGCCGTCTTTGTTGCTTTCCTATTTGGCCATTCACCACTTTATGCAAAATGACGGTGCATTACAGTTTAAACGGACAGCCTATTTCCTACTCACCTTAGCGATTTGGTTGTTATTGGCAACATTATGGCAAAACTGGCGTAAATTAGGCCTTTCTCACTATGCGATGATTTTTGCGCATAGCGGTGTTGCTATTGCAACCATGGGCGCTGTCATGAGCAGTTATTTCGGTAGTGAAATTGGTGTACGTTTATCGCCACAACAAAGCCAACAACTTGGTGCATTTAATTTTCACTATGAACGATTTTCCAATGAAATCGGCCCGAATTTTACGGTTGAAGTGGCAACGTTTAGTGTGACAGAAAAGGGCAAGCCGTATGCCGAATTACAGCCGGAACGCCGTTATTATGATGTGCGTACCATGACCATGAGTGAAGTGGGGCTTTCCGGCGGTTTTTGGGGTGATTTGTATATTGTTATGGGCGATCCGCTTGGCAAGGGTGAGTTTACGTTCCGACTCCATTATAAACCGTTGATTCGTTGGTTGTGGTTCGGTGGTATATTGATGGCATTTGGTGCATTGTGTTCTGTACTGACAACGAAGCGAAGAGGAAAGCGTGATGAATAGAAAAGTGATTTTCTTCCTGCCATTAGCATTGTTACTTGGCGTATGTGTTTTGTTGTTGGCGGGATTGAATCAAGATCCTAAAAAAATCGCTTCTGCGTTAATTGATAAGCCTGTGCCTGAGTTTTATCAGGCAAATTTATTGGATAATCGTCAAACGCTCAGTCCAAAAGATTTTCCGAAACGCCCATTTTTGATCAATATTTGGGGAAGCTGGTGCGGTTATTGTCAGCAGGAACACCCCTTATTACTTGAGTTAGCAAAAGAGATTCCTATCGTCGGCGTGGACTATCGTGACAAACCGCAAAATGGTATAGCGATGTTGCAACATATGGGCAATCCTTACACCTTAGTCATTGATGACAGCCGTGGCGAATTGGCGCTGAAACTGGGTGTGGATGGCGCGCCGGAAACCTATCTAGTGGATGCCAACGGCATTATTCGTTATCGTCATTCCGGCTTATTAGATCGGGAAACTTGGCAAAAAACTTTCGTGCCTCAACTTAACCAGCTATTACAACCATGAAACGATTTTTCGCATTAATTTTTTTATTGATCAGTGTGAATGCCATTGCTGAAATGGTGGATACCTTTGAATTTCATAACCAGGCGGATCGTACCCGCGCCGTGGAATTGGCGAAATCTTTGCGTTGTCCGCAATGTCAAAATCAAAACTTAGTCGAGTCTAATTCACCTATTGCCTATGACTTGCGTATTGAGGTGTATAACATGGTGAATGAAGGCAAAACCAATCAGCAAATTATTGATTCCATGACATCGCGTTTTGGGAACTTCGTTAATTATAAGCCGCCATTCCAATGGAATACCGCATTGCTTTGGTTACTGCCGGCAGGATTGTTGTTGGTGGCATTTGGGTTGATTTGGTATTCCGCACGTAGCCCATCACCGGTTGAGTCTGAAAAACACGCTGAAAATCTACCGCACTTTGCAGCCACACAAGAGAAAAGTGCGGTCAAATTTGAGCTTAAATCGACGCTCCTGGTTTTCGCTTTATTGCTTGCCATTCCTTTCGCGTATTATTTTTCTCTGGAACGTTTTTCTCGCGTACAGCAAGGTGAGCAGGAACAAATTGCACAACATAATCAGCAACTTGAAACGCCGGAAGAAAATAAAACCGAGGCGATTATCGGTAAAATTCAGGATAAATTACGCCAAGATCCGAATAGTGCGGAAAACTGGATTAAGCTGGGTGATGCGTATATGCAGAATAACGATTTTGATAGCGCCCTTGTTTGTTATGGTAATGCCGAAAAAATTGATGGTCCTAAGCCGACTACGCAGGGGCTAATGGCGATGGCATTGTATCTCCAGGCACATCAACAGATTACACCACAAGTACAGCAATTCTTGAATGAAGCGTTGGCTCAAGATCCGAAAGAAGTCTCCGCATTATCTTTGTTGGCGGCAGAAGCCTTAAAAATACGTGATTATTCCACCGCACTTGATTACTGGCAGCAAATCTTGGATTCAGGTAACTCCGCGGTGGATCGTCGTGCCACTATTCAGAAAATGAAAATGGTCGATTTCATGCAGAAGGGAGAGTTGCAGTGAGCCACCATGCCATTGAAACGCTGATTATCGGCGCGGGTGCGGCAGGCTTATTTTGTGCGGCACAATTAGCAAAATGCGGTGGCAAAGTCAGAATTTTAGATAACGGTAAAAAAGTTGGGCGAAAAATTTTAATGTCCGGCGGTGGTTTTTGTAATTTCACCAATATGGATCTCTCTTCAGAACGTTATCTCAGCCAAAATCCGCATTTTGTGAAATCTGCCTTAAAACGTTTTACCCAATGGGATTTTATCGGTTTAGTGGCTGAGTATGGCATTCCTTATCATGAAAAAGAGCTTGGTCAGCTGTTTTGTGATAACGGCGCAGAAGATATCGTCAATATGTTACTGACGGAATGTAAAAAATACGGCGTGGAGATTGCTTTACGACAAACCATTTCTGCTGTGGAAAAAACGGAAAATGGATTTGCTGTCATGGCAAACGGCGAAACCTTGCATTGCACTCATTTAGTTGTCGCAACGGGCGGTTTATCTATGCCGGGTTTAGGCGCAACGCCTTTTGGTTATCAAATTGCCGAGCAATTCGGCATTAATGTGATTGCGCCACGGGCAAGTTTGGTGCCTTTTACTTGGCGTGAGTGCGATAAGTTTTATGCCGAGTTATCCGGCATTTCCTTAGATGTAGCCGCGACCAATCAACAAAAAACCTTTACCCATCAAATGCTGTTTACTCATCGCGGCTTATCCGGGCCGGCGATTTTGCAAATTTCCAACTATTGGCAACCGGGCGAAAGCATTCATCTTGATTTATTGCCGGGACAGGATATCCGTCATCATTTAATCGAACTTCGCCAATCTTCACCAAAATTACAGTTAAAAACCGTATTAAGCCGTTTATTACCCAAAAAATTGGTGGAATTATGGCTT
>ERZ791785.214-NODE-214-length-61571-cov-6.164429_pt1 | contig 61571 bp, 56 predicted proteins | sample MGYA00509947_ERZ791785 | MGnify/ENA primary metagenome ERZ791785 (study PRJEB30046, sample SAMN00791982) | human gut metagenome | study: EMG produced TPA metagenomics assembly of the A metagenome-wide association study of gut microbiota in type 2... | reverse complement strand
CTATATAGATAGACACTCTTTTTCTAGTGTCCACTATATAGGATCCATTTTATTTATCTGCTAGAGCTTTTTTTAACCTTTCTTTTAACTTTTTTAACTATTTTTTTCTTAGGTGCTTTAGACTTATATAAATCTTTATCTATAGATAATTCGGGATTGATAACATTTTGAGGTTCTTCACCAGCATTTGCTTCACAAGTGTCTCTAATTGATGAAGCAAATGCCAGTTGCTCACCTAGTACAATTAAAAAACCAGCTAAGTTATCTAAATCATCATTGTCATCTATTTCTTGAGCTATTATAGCAGCGACTATTGTTACTAGAAATATGTATTGATTTCCAATTTCTTTACATGTACTTTTTATATCACACATTCTTTTACTGCGAAATTTATTTTTAGGCATTTTACCCCCACCAACAAAATATTGTTATTTTATAATATGAATAAATTTAGAGATATGTTACTAAAAATAAATTTGAAATTTAAAGTTAGATAATATATAATATTTAAATAAAATTAATAAGACAGTTCGGAAGCCTCCTGTCTATAAATAAAACTACGGTGAACAACATTTTATTATGCTTAATTTTTGTTAAAAAAACCGTAGCTTATAACTATGGTTTATTTTATTTTAAAACATAGTTATGAGTGTAGTAACGGATATGACTGAAGTGGCAGTGATGTTATATCAATACAGAAATTTTACCTAAATAGGCTTAATACATTTTAGGGGGAAAAATATGACATCAAAAACAAAAAAAATAACTAGAATAGGTGTAGTTGCAGCCTTATATGCAACAATAACATTAGTACTGGGGTCTATAAGCTATGGACCAATACAATTTAGAATATCAGAGGTAATGACTTTACTTCCGTTATTTGGAAAAGAATATATACTATCACTTACAATAGGTTGTTTTTTAGCAAATGTAATAGGTCCTTATGGAGTACCTGATATTATACTTGGAACATTAGCCACATTTATAAGTGTATATTTAGTATATTTAACAGGAAAACATATGAAAGGTAAAAAAGGATGCTTAATAATAGCATCATTGTGGCCAACTATAGTAAATGCTATAATAATAGGTGGAGTAATGCTACATGGATTATTTAAATTGCCATTAATTCTTTCTATTTTAGAGGTAGGATTTGGACAATTTGTGGTAATAACTATAATAGGTGTTCCTTTATTCAGATTTTTAAATAATAAATATTCAAAATTATTAAAGGATATATTAAATTAATATATCCTTTAGTTAATAGTTAGGAGATAAAATGGAAGAAGTAAAAAACACAAAATTAATAGGTATAGGAAATGAAGGTATAAAAAAACTAGAAGAAGTTGAAAGTAAAATAGTAGAAAAAATAGATACAGAAAAAATAAATATCAATAAAGATGTAGATAAAGACTATGTAAGAGCATTACTTGATGGAGTTGATATATTACTTTTAACTTACAATAGTGAAGACAAACAAGCTCTTCAAATAGTTAATGCAATAGGATATATGGCTGATGAAAGAAGAGTATTATCAGTTGGACTTGATTTAAGTGAAAAAGAAAATAAAAATGAAATAAAAATAAATAGAGAAATAAAGATAAATAATGATAACACAGATTCTTTATTAAATATAATAGATATGATAATAGACTCAATATCTGATGAATGTACTATAAGTATAGATTTAACAGATATAAAAGAAGGACTAGCTAGTGATAAGGGTATAAAATACTCATATGGTGAGTTTGACAAAAATAATAGTGTAGAAGAGATAGCAAACAAACTTGAAGAAAACTCTATAAAAACTAGTGATGAATTAACTGGTAAAAAGTTAATGATATTAGTTGAAATGAGTTCAGTATATGATATAGCATATTTAAATGAAGTACTAAATGCTATACAAGATAAGAGTGATGACTCATATGAAGCGATATTCTCTTTATACTTAAAAGAAGACTTAGGAGAAAAAATAAAAGTTTCATTAATATATAACTAATAAATAAATTTTAATTTAAGAGCTATCTTAATATAATTTTAAAAAATAAAATTTATATTAAGATAGCTCTTTATAGATTAATATACTTATTGTTAATAATTTATAATCTAACGATTATTTTGATCAACGGATGTATCATAAGAGGTAGAAAGGATATATCGTTGGTGATATGAAATACTTCTTAATACGTCGTTTACACAAAGTAAATTATATATATAAATTTTGCTAAAATATAGTATTATTAAGGTCTTAGATTAGTTGACTAATGTAAAAAAATAATATATTATATAAAGTATTGTGTAATAAAAAATAAGTAATAAAGAAAGGAAATAATCAAATGCTACAAGTTACTAATGTTGGACTTAGATTTGGTGATAAAGAGTTATTCAAAGATGTTAACTTAAAATTCACTAAAGGTAATTGTTACGGGATAATAGGTGCTAATGGTGCAGGAAAATCAACTTTCCTAAAGATATTAGCTGGTGATATAGAAGCAAACACAGGAAGTGTATCTATAACAGAAAAAGAAAGAATGTCAGTTTTAAGACAGGACCACTTCAAATATGAAGAAGATACAGTTTTAAATGTTGTTATAATGGGACATGAAAGACTATATCAAATAATGCAAGAAAAAGATGCATTATACATGAAGCCAGATTTCTCTGAAGAAGATGGTATAAAAGCTGCTGAACTTGAAGGTGAGTTTGCTGAACTTGATGGATGGGATGCAGAAACTAATGCAGAAAGATTATTAATGGGTCTTGGTATAACTAAAGATTTACATTACAAGCAAATGAAAGAATTAACAGGTGGAGAAAAGGTTAAAGTATTACTTGCTCAAGCATTATTTGGTAAACCTGAAATACTAATAATGGACGAACCTACAAACCACTTAGACTTCCAATCAATAAATTGGTTAAATAACTTCATAATGGATTTAGAAGATTCTATAGTAATAGTTGTATCACACGATAGACACTTCTTAAACCAAATATGTACAAACATAGTTGACGTTGACTTTGGTAAGATACAAATGTACGTTGGTAACTACGACTTCTGGTATGAGTCAAGCCAATTAGCATTACAACTTGCTAAAGACCAAAACAAAAAAGCTGAGGAAAAAATAGCTCAATTAAAAGAGTTCATCGCAAGATTCAGCTCAAATGCGTCAAAAGCTAAGCAAGCAACATCTAGAAAGAAACAATTAGAGAAAATACAAGTTGAAGAAATACAACCATCTAGAAGAAGATATCCATATGTTGGATTCACTCCTGAAAGAGAAATAGGAAATGAAGTTTTAGAGGTTGAAGGATTAACTAAAACTGTAGATGGTGTTAAAGTTTTAGATAACGTATCATTCAGATTAGATAGAGAAGATAAAGTAGCATTTATGGGAGACGAAATAGCTATAACTACTTTATTCAACATATTAATGGGAGAAGATACTGCTGATAGTGGTACATTCAAGTGGGGAGTTACAACTTCTCAAAGTTATCTTCCTAAAAACCACAACCAATACTTCGATGGTGTAGAATACTCATTAGTTGATTGGTTAAGACAATACTCTGAAGAAAAGAGTGAAAGTTTCATAAGAGGATTCTTAGGAAGAATGTTATTCTCTGGTGAAGAAGCTTTAAAACAAGCTCAAGTTTTATCTGGAGGAGAAAAGGTTAGATGTATGTTATCAAAGTTAATGTTATCAAATGCTAACGTATTAGTTTTAGATGACCCAACTAACCACTTAGACCTAGAATCTATAACTTCTGTAAACAAAGGTTTAGAGAAATTCCCAGGAGTATTATTATTCAACTCTCATGACCAAGAGATGATACAAACTCTTGCTAACAGAATAATAGAAATAACTCCAGGTGGAATAATGGACAGAAAGACTACTTTAGAAGAGTATCTTGAAAACAAAGACATACAAGCTCAATTAAAGAAAATGTATGATGTTCAAAATGCATAATTAATAGTTAAATTTAGCTAACAATAGAAATACATCTTTTGAATATATGATAATACTCATTTTTGAGTGAGTGACTTTTTCATATATTTAGGAGGTGTATTTTTTATTATTTTAAAATACGCAATTGATAAATTATTATCTGATTTATAACTTAAATTAGTTAGTCAAGTCTACATAACGGGAATTCTTAGATAACAGACTATCGCTGTATACAAGTAACTTTACACAAGCTATATATCATACTATACCCTGTAATTAATTCATCGTTAGGGGGATAGGCAATGCATAAGAAATTAATATCGTTAATTACAAGTGGTTTATTAAGTTTAAGTATATTAACCGGTTGCAGAAATGAATACGTTGAATATCAAGAACCACAAGTACAGCAAAAACAAGTAGATGAAGATTTAAATGAATTATATACTAAAGAAATAAGTGAAAATAAAGAAATCGATGAAGCATATAAATTATTAAAACCAGTTATAGATAATAGTTTTTATGGTCAAAGACATAATATTATTAAATCAGAAGATGGAAAAACTTTAATATTGGAGCTTCATATAGATGAATATGTTGCAGAAAATGGAAATATAGATGAATGGAATAAATATATTTATCAATGTTTAAATTCTGCTAAAGCGTTAAAAGAGCTCTTAGTGAATAATGGTCTAGAAACTAATTTCGCTATAGCTGTTATGGACTTTGATAAAGAGGAAGTATATATTTATATACTAAATGATCAGGTATCTTATAATATAAGAAATGAAAACTAAATACTTATAATTTATAGAATGGTTTAAGTAGCTATCCTATTTTTTATGTTATTAAATTAATATTCTAAGATTAAATTAAAAGATAAATACACCTTTTGAATATATGATAGGCTTATTTATTAAGCAGATCTGTATATTTAAAAGGTGTATTTTGTTTTATTTGAATTCTTCCCATACATCATTATTTAACTTAATAAAATACTTAGTACCATCTATTCTTCTAACATATCCTTCTTCATCCATATAAATATAATGACTTTCATCCCAGTCTACTTTTCTTACCTTATATCCTTCCTTTAATTTAGTTATAGCATCTCCAAATGTCATTTTAGGTTTTTCTACCGGTAATGTTCCTTCATATTTTTCATCATAGTTTTCCTTCAAACATTCAATAGAACAAAATACTAGACCTCTATCAACTAAATGACAATAATTATATTCTAATTCAAATCCACACATACAACATTTCATAAATGCCTACCTCCTATAAATTAAATTAATCTCATAATATTATCATTTGTATACGCAAGAGATACAAAATACTATCAAAGTCTAGATTAAAAAGGTTGTTTAATAGGCTAAAAATACCATCACTAATATATATTTTATTATATGTTTTAGGACAAATATTTGTGTACAAACTGAATTGATATATATTTATCAATGATTTCCATGTTTTTATAATGGTACATCTTATAAATTAAAATTTGATATAAAAATATATATTTTATTTATAAGGTATGATAAAATATATAATATCATTTTATATTAAAAAGAATTTTTATATTTAAAAACTAAGGAGAATAATATGAGACGAGTAGACTTAATGAGCAAAACTACGACTTTAGTTACTATGCTAAGTATTGTATACGCTCTTATAGACATGAAGATAATATTTTTGGCGCCTATATTAACAATATCTATACCTTATAGATTTATGAAATATAAAGAAGAAGGAAAGCATACTGAAAATAGAAAAATATTAAATAACTTATTTTTATTCAACTTAATTGTGTTTATAGGAGTAACAGCTATAACTAATAGGATGAGCACAGACATATTTGAGATTATAGTAAATATAATAATCACATTTATTTATTTTAAAGTATTATCTATGATAGATAAGAAAAGGGAAACATTATATAATAATCCTCAAATGGTATATGATAAAATAAATGAAAAGATAAATGCATTAGAGATGATGTATGAACAAACTGAAGAAGGTATGAGAAATGCTGAAACAGAAAAGGCTAGAAATTCAATGGAAGCAAAGTTAAATGCCATAAGATATAAAATAGATGAATTAAAAAGACAATCAGAGCTTATTAAAGCTCAAATAGAATCTAAAAATAACAATAAAAATATGAACTAATAAAAATTTTAGAATCTTTATCTATAAAATAAGGAGTATCCAATCTGATACTCCTTATTTTATAGATAAAAAATTTAAACTTAAATTGTTTTTAGGTGCAAATATTGAAGTTATATTATCAGAAATGTATTGATATCTTATAAATGGTTGATTAGATATATTTTTATCCATTATAGGTTTGCTCCAATTCATTCCATAATCATCTGATTTACAAATGTACAAATCAAAGTATTCAACCCACTGTATATATATAGTAGAATTTTCTTTTATTATACTTGGAAATAAGCACATAACATCTTTACTTATAATAGACTCTTGATTTATTTTCAAAAAATTATTTTCTAAACTGATATTGACATATTTGCAATAATATTTGTTATCGTGGTTTTCTGAAAATACTATATGATAGTTACTGTTTTCATCTTGTAAAACAGATAAATATATTTTATTCTTATTTGATTTAGTAATTTGAATAGGCTTAGACCAAGAACGAGAATTTAAATCAAAGGTAGATACAAATAATTCTTCAAATTTATCGACTAGCTTAAAGTAAAATATAATAGGTCTGTTATTTGAGTAGACTACAACGAAGTTACTAAGAATATTATAGTCTATAAAATCTATTGTATTTTTTACATAAATATTATCATCTTCATATATATGAATTAGATTTGCTAAAAGAGGTATACTTTTGTTTATTGAGCAATATATAGTATGTTTTATATTAGATATGTGTTTTGTATATGGAAACTTTACTATAAAGTTTTTATAATCATATTTTATCATAGTATGTTTATCGATATTATCTTCTTCTATATTTAAGTTTAATATTTTTCCTTTTTTATCATTGATGATTCCATAGATATTGTCTTTTTCATTTGTATCTAGCCATATATCTACAAAGGAATAGTCCCCAGTAAATAAAATTTTAGATAGTAAAATATCATTTTTATTATTTATTTTAGTTAATACTATATCTTTATCTATGTCAAAGTAATATAAGTCGTTGTTATTTTTTTTTATTACTATATTTGTTTTATCTATAAAAGACATAACTATCCTCCTAAAAATATTTATACTAATATTTATATTAAAATATGCAAATTTATACATATATTAGTAAAAATTATTAAATAGAGAATCTAAATTAGTAACATGTATCTTATAAAATCATATATTTTATTAAGAAGAGAATATAATCTTTTCAAAATAAATACAGGAGAGGATAGAAGGCATGAGTGAAATAAAAGACAATAAAGATATAGAAGAAGTTAAAGAGTCTGAGGCGAGATACAATAAACCTTGTAAACCAGACAATTTATGCTGCACATGCAAAGATGGCCCAACGGTTGTAAAAAATGAAAGCCAATGTAAAGAACAATGTTGCAAACCAAAAACTATTAGATATCCAGATATAAGAGAAGCAAAATGCATACCTGCATTAATAGATAGAATATATGACTATGTACATTTAGATAATGAACAAACAAGATGTGCTAAAGATAAAACATTTGAAATAATATGGGCAGGTACTAATGATAGAGCTAATTTAATAGGAAAAGATATATGTATAAAAACTATAACTTTGAAATATGATTGCCTAGGAATAGATGCGGCAGAGATACCAACTGAAATAGGTCTTAATCAGACTATAACACTAGTAAGTGATCCATGTTCAGCATGTAGAACTTCTGGATGTGAAAATATATATACTGAATATAGTGGAAGTACAACTTGTGGTGAAGGAACTGGTTGTTGTGAAAATGGTAGGGCTAGAAAAATATGTCAAGCAGATATAACTCCAGATTCTTGTAATTTGTATATTATAGTAGATGGTACTGCAGGATGTATACCTTTTAGAGCTCAATATCTTGTAGATGGCTTAACTGATAGTGTGATGGGATTAGGATTTAAAGATGTTGATTTCTTTGGTCAAGTATGTTTACCAGATGATAGAAGGAAAGTAAATTTAAGATCAATGTTTGATGTTTGTGTATCAGTACCATGTGTAGCACCTAAATCTACTATAGAATTAAACGAAAGTGCAGGCGAATATGAATTTACAGCTAATATATTTGCATCACTTTTAGTAACTGAAAAATTATACGTAGTAGTTAAAGATGAAGTTGCAGTTTATACAACACCTAACACATTAGTAGCTACTAATGGAGGGTTTACATCAAACTGTGAAGCATAATGATAATATGTAGGTATAAGGCTCATTAAAAAATGAGCCTTATATTTATGTAATAAAATATCATTAATAAACATATATATAATGAGGATAATTTTAGCTATAAAAGTTAGTTGTAAAGGAGTGTGTATAAATGCAGAGAAATTACAATAATAGATCAATAGAAAAGATACTTAATACTATTAAAGAATTAGTAGATATATCTTCAAATAAGGAGAAAATTTCTGTTGATTTAGAAATTACAACTACAGATGGATACACTAATAAAATACAAATAAATAAAGAGAATAATAGCAACTTAGCAATTAAAAAGAACATAATAATGAATGATAACGTAGCAATATCAATGGATAATATAACTAAAGTTAAGATATTAAATAACAATGACAATCCTAATTTTAAGAAATTATTAATAAAAGAGATACAAGATAGTACTATAGATGAAGAAAATAACTATAGATATGATCCTAATACTGGATATTCTAGAGCTTTTTCAAATAAACTAAAAGACAAAAATATTGAGGATTACATAAGACGAAATTATAAAGATATAAAAAACATAAATTATTATGCAATAAAAAATGACAACCAAATAAATAGTATAGAAAATATAAAAAGTGAAGAGGTTCTAAAATATAATACAGATTTAGATGTAAATACTAAAAAATCATTAGAAAATATAGAGTTAGATAAAAATAAAAAAAGCGTAGTAGAAAATATAACAAGTGAAAAAAAGAATGTGGTAAAAGATGTAAAATTAGAAAAGAAAAAAGTATTAACTTCTAATTGTGAAGAGGTTGAAGTTTCAAGACCTATAAAAACTAATAAAATAGGTGTATTGTCTAATATTAGTACAAAAAATTGCAATGTAGTTACAAATCAATCAAAAACAAAGGTTGTAAAGGAATTAAATCCAAATAAATCAACATCAGTTATAGATGTAAATCCTACTTATGTAGATAATGTTATAAAAAATATAGATATAAATGAACAAATAATAAAGCCAAAGACTGTAGAATTAATGATTATAGGACCTATGAATAATTATTTAAGTAATGAAGAAATAAAAAATAAGCCTTTAAGAATGGATCCAACAGGGGATGGGTTTATAGGAGTTGTATTAGATGATGGAACATTTGAACCGCTTAAAGTAAGTTTAGAAACATTTACTATAATTCCTAATGAGGCTAAAAATATATTAGCTAATATTGAAAATGAAAATATAGAAAATAAGGTAATTAATAATATTAATATAGAAAAAGATGAATTTGTAAACTCAATAAATGTTGCCTATGATAATAGTGTATCAAAATATAAAGAGGAATATATAAAACCATTAAATGATATTTTAAAAACAACAAAAATAATTGTAAATAATATAATTAATGAAGAAGATACTATTTCAGTAGTTACAAAGCAAGGAAGCGAATATATAAACAATATAAAAGATATTAAACATGATATTGTGTCAAATATATCAGGGATAGAAACTACTGAAGTTATTGAATCTATAGATATCTTAAAAGATTATGGAGAAGTTGTAGATGATGTTAAATTAAATAAAGATTGTGTAAATGCCGTAAATGACATATATGTTACAGAACAGAAATTTGCAAGTTGCATTAATGAAAAGATAAAAGGAAATTTAGAGTTTGTAAGAAACGGAATTATGTTGATTAACGATGATGGAGAATTAACTATCTATTCTACAAATAAAATAAGTTCTATAAATAAGTAATTAAAAATATTATAATAAGGGCATCATAAATATTTGATGTCTTTTTTTGTTATAAATAAATAGTTATATGTACATAATTTTAATAAAAATAGGAGGTGTATATTATGGCGCATATAACGGCTAAAAATGCTTATAAAAGCCTAGAAGAAAGAATAAATAAATTTCCACAAGGAGCTCCTCCTTCGAAAACTTTGTATCAAATTTTAAGTATATTATTTACAGAAGAAGAAGCAAGGTTAGTAGCTAAGCTTCCTATAAAAGCTTTTAGGTTAAAAACTGCAGCAAATATTTGGAATGTAAGTCAAAGTGAAGCATATAAAATATTAGATAATTTAGCTAAAAAAGCTTTGATACTTGATTTAGAAGATAATAAGGGGAAAAAATACATATTACCTCCTCCAATGGCTGGTTTTTTTGAGTTTTCAATGATGAGAACTAGACAGGACATAGATCAAAAACTTTTAGCAGAGCTTTATTATCAATATATAAATGAAGAAGAAGATTTTATAAAAGAACTATTCTATTCAACAGATACTAAGCTAGGAAGAGTATATGTTCAAGAAGAAGTATTAACTAATGAAAATGAAGTTACAATACTAGACTATGAAAGAGCAACGCATATAATAGAAGAATCAAAACATATCGGTATAAGTATGTGTTACTGTAGACATAGAATGAGTCACGTAGGAAAATCATGTGATGCTCCTATGGATATATGTATGACTTTTAACAATACAGCAAACTCTTTAATAAATAACAATTTTGCAAGAAGAGTAGATGCATCGGAGTGTAAAGAGCTTCTTCATCAGGCTTATGAACACAACTTAGTTCAATGTGGAGAAAATGTAAGAAGTGGAGTAACATTTATATGTAATTGTTGCGGATGTTGTTGTGAAGCGTTAGTAGCAGCAAAACGATTTGGAAATATGAATCCAGTTCAGACAACTAGTTTTATACCACAGATAAACTATGATTCTTGTATAAACTGTGGTAAGTGTATAAAGGTTTGTCCAATAGATGCTATAAGTAAATCAGTTGAAAATAACAAAGAAGTTGTAAAAATCGATGAGGATAGATGTTTAGGGTGTGGAGTGTGCGTTAGAAATTGCCATAAAAAAAGCATTACACTTAGAAAACGTAAGGAAAAAATAATAACACCAGCAAATTCTGTGCATAGAGCAGTATTAATGGCTATTGAAAAAGGTCAGCTACAAAATCTTATATTTGATAATGAAGCTTTAACTAGCCATAGAGCTATGGGTGCAGTTTTATCTAGTATATTAAGTTTAGAACCAGCTAAAAGAGCCTTAGCTAATGAACAATTAAAGTCAACATATTTAGATAGACTACTTAGTATAAAAAAACCTGAACGAAAAAAGTCAAATTAATTGAAATGATATGATATTATAATAATATGAAAATATGTTAAGGTGGGAGAATATTTATGGATAAGTATGTAGCTTGGGTAAATGAAACTAAAATAAAAAATACAATAAAATCATTAGAAAATAATAATATGAAGGGTTATCTTGCAAATGATAAAGATGAACTTATTAAAATAATAGATGAACTTACAAATGAAGGGGATACTGTTAGTTGTGGAGGATCTATGACATTATTTGAAGCAGGTGTTATAGATTATTTAAGAAGTAAAAGATTTAATTTTCTAGATAGATATGAAGAAAATCTAACTAAGGATGATTTAAAAGAGTTATACAGAAAGACTTTTAGTGCAGATGTATTCTTTACTAGTACTAATGCTATAACAGAAGATGGAGAATTATATAATGTAGATGGAAATGGAAATAGGGTAGCAGCCATGCTTTATGGACCAGACAAAGTTATAGTAGTAGTTGGAGTTAATAAAATAGTAAAAAATATCAATGAAGCTGTAGAGCGTAATAAAAGTATGTGTGCTCCTGCTAATGCTAAAAGACTAGATACTAATACACCATGTAAAATAAAAGGATATTGTATGGATTGTAGTAGTACAGATAGAATATGCTGTGAGTATACAGTTATAAAAAGACAAAGAACTGCAAATAGAATTCATGTAATATTTTTAAATGAAAATCTTGGTTATTAATAAAATAAAGGATATACTAAAATAAAGGTATATCCTTTTATACATCTAATATATATCATAAAGGTTAAGTTTTAAGGAGGTTTCATGAGAAAAGCAAAACTTATATACAACCCAAATTCAGGTGAAAAATCCATAGTAAATAGTTTAGATTTTATAATAAGTATATATCAAAAAAATAACATTACACTTATACCATATAGAATAGACAAAAATGAGTGTATAGATAAAGCCTTTTTAGATATAGATGATACATATGAGCATTTAATAATAGCAGGTGGAGATGGAACAATAGATATAATAATAAATGCTATGAAAAATTTAAATATAAACCTACCAGTTGGAATACTTCCTGTTGGTACAGCTAATGATTTTGCGCACTCTCTTGGATTAGAATTTGATATAAAAAAAGCAGTAGATAATATTATAAATTCTAATCCAAGAAATTTTGATATAGGAAAAATAAATGATAAGTATTTTATAAATGTAGCAAGTGCAGGTATGTTTACGGATGTATCTCAAAAAATAAATCCTGATTTTAAAAACTATATGGGAAAAGTAGCATATTATATAGCTGGGATAGAGGAAACTCTCCATCTTAGAGCGTTTAATATAAAAGTAAAATCTGATGAAGTAGAGTATAAAGGAAATATGTATCTTATGTTAGTTTTTAATGGAAAAACTGCAGGTAATTTAAATTTAGCATATAAAGCAAAACTAGATGATGGATATTTAGATGTAATTATTTTTAAAGATATGCCAATTCCAAAATCTATACCAGTATTTATAAATGTATTAAAGGGAGAACATTTAGATAATTTAAATGAGGATGATATATTATACTTTAAAACTAAGGAAATATATATTGAATGTGAGGATGGATTAACTACAGATATTGATGGTGAAAAGGGTCCAGATTTTCCATTAGATATAAAATGTATAGAAGGTGGATTAGAAATATTAGGTGTGGATTATAGTTAAATTAAATAAAAGAAAAAACCTACTAAAATATTAATTAGTAGGTTTTTATATATTAAATATTATTTTCCAGGTTTGAAAGAGCTCTTTAATGGTACAACTCTATTAAATACTAATTTATCATCTGTAGTATATTTTGTATCAACAGAGAAGAATCCATTTCTTACAAATTGGAACTTATCTAATGGTTTTGCATCCTTTATTTGAGTAGGTTCAGCAAATCCTTGTAATATTTCCATAGAGTTTGGATTTATTTGCTCTAAGAAGTGCTTTCCTTCATTTTCTGGAGCATCATCAAGTATTAATGGCTCATATAATCTAAATTCACAAGGAATAGCAGTATTTGCTTCTACCCAGTGTATAGTAGATTTTACTTTACGTCCTGTAAATCCTGAACCACTCTTAGTTTCTGGGTCGTAAGTACAATGTACTTCAACTACATTTCCGTCTTCATCTTTTATAACATCAGTACACTTAACAAAGTAAGCTCCCTTTAAACGAACTTCATTTCCTGGGAATAATCTGAAGTATTTCTTAATAGGTTCTTCCATAAAGTCTTCTTGTTCGATATATAGCTCTCTACCAAATGGTACTAATCTAGTTCCTTTAGTTTCATCTTTTGCATTATTTTCAAGTTCAATCATTTCTGTTTGACCTTCAGGGTAGTTAGTTATAACTAACTTAAGTGGATTTAAAATACCCATAGCAAGAGGAGCTTTAGCTTGTAAATCTTCTCTTACGAAGAAATCAAGCATTTGACTATCAACTTTTGAATCAGCTTTAGATACACCAATTTCTGAACAGAATTTACGTATAGCATCAGCAGTATATCCTCTACGTCTAAATCCTGATATAGTAGGCATACGAGGGTCATCCCATCCATCAGTAACACCTTCATCTACAAGTTGCTTTAATTTTCTCTTACTCATAACAGTGTTTGTAAGGTTAAGTCTAGCAAACTCTATTTGTCTTGGAGTAGCTTCCATTTCACACTCTCTAACAACCCAATCATATAAAGGTCTTTGGTCTTCGAATTCTAATGTACATATAGAGTGAGTTATTCCTTCTATAGCATCTTCTAGTGGATGAGCAAATGCATACATTGGGTATATACACCACTTATCTCCAGTATTGTGATGAGTAGAATGAGCGATTCTATATATTACAGGGTCTCTAAAGTTTATATTAGGAGAAGACATATCTATTTTAGCTCTAAGTACTTTTTCTCCATCTTTAAATTCTCCGTTTTTCATTTTTTCAAATAGTTCTAAGTTTTCTTCAACTGATCTATTTCTGTAAGGACTTTCTTTACCTGGTTCAGTTAAAGTACCACGATATTCTCTCATTTCTTCAGAAGTTAAGTCACATACATAAGCTTTACCTTTTTTTATTAAAAGAACAGCTCTATTGTACATTTCTTCAAAGTAGTCAGATGCAAAGTATAGGTTGTCCCAATCAAATCCTAACCATTTAACATCTTCTTTTATAGAGTTTACGTACTCTACGTCTTCTTTTAATGGGTTTGTATCATCAAATCTTAAATTAACTTTTCCGTTAAATTCTTTCGCAAGTCCAAAATTTAAGCATATACTTTTGGCATGTCCGATATGTAAGTAACCATTTGGTTCAGGTGGAAAACGAGTTATAATGCTATCATGTTTTCCTGTTTCTAAATCATTTATAACAATGTTTTTTATAAAGTTAGATGAATTAGTTTCATTTGACATTATATAATACCTCTCAATTTATTAAATTTCTATATAGTACATAAAGGGTACTATAATACATATTATTAATTTTAATCTAAGATTAATAAAAAATAAAGACATAATTACTCTATATTAATAAGAAAATAGTTAACAAACACTATATTTAAGATTATTGTACAAATTTTAAAAAAATATGACTGTAAAATGAAAAAGGAAATAATATTTTAGGAAATAAATACCATTTACAACAAACGGTAACATTATTACAATAGAAAGTCAGTATAAATATATAATGGTTTAGAAAATATTAAAATAAAAAATAATATCATATTATAGACTTACAAATAGAAATTAATAATCTATTTAATTTATGAATAAATACAACATAAATAAATAGATTGTAATTTTATATATAATATGATATAATAAATTAGTTGTACTAAAAATCAAAGAGGGGGAAGACTATGAAGAAGATATATATAGTTACTACATTTACAGGTACGCTTTTATCTTGCTTAATTAGAAATATAAGTAAAACCCCATACGCACATGTATCTATAGCTTTAAATGAATATTTAAGGCCTATGTATTCTTTTGGAAGATTAAATCCTAAAACACCAATATTTGCAGGATTTGTAGAAGAAAATATAAATGAAGGGTTATACGCTATAAGAACTAATACTATGTGTAGAGTGTACTCATTAATGGTAACAGAAAGACAGTATGAAAAGTTAAAAGAGAATATAGATAATGTTAGTATTAATAGAAAACAATATGCATATGATGTAAAAGCTCTTGTATACTTATCTGTAAATAAACCTAGAAAAAAAGACTATAAATATGTATGTTCTCACTTTGTGGCAGATATGCTAAAAAGAAGTGAGATAAATATATTAGATAAAGAGCCTCATCAAGTTAGGCCAAATGATTTTTATGATTTATGTGACTTAGAGTTAGAATATGAAGGATTACTATCTAATTATTATGAAAAGGATAAAGTTCATAATATTGGAGACGTTGTAAAAATCTAAAATAAACACCTCTTAAATACTTAAGGGGTGTTTATTTTTTTACAAAATATGTATATAATAGTAATAATAACTAGTTGTGGGTGAAAGGAGTACAAAATGAAAAAATTCATACAGAGCTATGGAATATCAGCTATTATAGTAGCTATATATGCTTTTATTAAATTGCCAGTATTAAGACTAGATTTCTTATCTTTTATTTCAGTTTTAATAATATTCTTTGGGATAGCTGGGATATTAGATATGATGCTAGATAGAGGTGAGCATACATCTAAATTAGCAAAATATAACTTTGGAATAGCTATTGTATTAATAATTTTTAATATAGTAGCACCATTTATAACTTCATCACCAATATTACATGCAAAAGCATACAGAAACTTAATAGGTGAAGTTAAAGAAAGTAAATTTACAAAAGATGTAAGTCCTGTAAGTGTATCAGATATTCGTTTAGTTGACGAAGATATGGCTATGAGACTTGGAGATAAAAAAATTGGTGAAGATCCAGCACTTGGAAGTGTTGCTAAACTTGGACAGTTTCATATACAAAATGTAAATGGAGAATTATACTGGGTTGCACCACTTGTACATAGAGATATAATAAAATGGATAACATCACTTGATGGTACTGATGGATATGTAATGGTATCGGCAAGTAATCCTCAAGATGTTAGATTAGTTCAAGAGATAGATAAAAAGCCGGTAAAAATAGTTTATCAACCAGAAGCATACTTCTTACAAGACCTTCATAGACATATGTATTTAAAAGGAATTGTAAATGCAGGTATGACAGATTTTACATTTGAAATAGATGATGATGGTAATCCATATTGGGTAACTACTTTATATGAACATAAAGTAGGATATAGTGGAGCAAATGCTATAGGAGTAGCTACTGTTAATGCATCAACTGGAGAAACTAAAAGATATTCTATAAAAGATGCTCCAAAATGGATTGATAGAATACAACCTGAATCATTTGTTGTAGATCAGATAAATGACTGGGGATTATATGTTAAAGGATTCTTAAACTCAGTTATATCGGAAGAAGGAGTACTTGTTGCAACAGAAGGTACATCTTTAGTATATGGAACTGATGGAAAAGCATACTGGTATACGGGAATAACTTCAGCAGGTGGAGATGAATCAACTATTGGATTTATGTTAGTTGATACACGTACTAAAGAAGCTAAGCTTTATAAACAGCCTGGAGCTACAGAAACGGCAGCAATGACTTCAGCTGAGGGTAAAGTACAAGAGAAAAACTATCAAGCTACTTTCCCTGTAATGTATAACATACTTGGAAAACCAACATATGTAATGTCATTAAAGGATAAAGCAGGTCTTGTTAAAATGGTTTCATTTGTATCAGTTGAAGATTATAGTGTATTAGGTCTTGGTGAAAACAAAGAAGAAGCTTTAAGAAACTATAGAGAAGCATTAGCATCAAAAGGTAATTCTATAAAGCTTGAAAATGATGAAACACAGCAAACTATAGAAGGTACTATAACAAGAATAAATCAAGATGTTCAAAATGGTAATACATTCTATTATTTAACAATAGATACTGATACTTCAAGAATATTTAATGCAATGTCTAAAGTATCATCAGAGCTTCCTTTAACTCAAGTTGGAGATAAAGTTAAATTATCTTATCAAAAAGAGGCAAAGGGATTAGTTGATATAAATGAATTTGATAATTTAAATATTTTAAATGTTGAAGTAGATACAACTAAACAATAATTAATTAAAAATCGCATTTTATATGCGATTTTTTTAATAGTATATATTATTCATTATAGTTTGCTAAAATATTTGTAGATTTACTATGATAATTTATTTACATACCGTAAGTTTTACTATTAAAAATAAATTTATATTATTTATATCTAAATATATCTAAATATGTTTATTTATATCACAAAACTAGCTTTTTTATCATAATATAATTAAATATATAACTAGTTATATATTTAATTATATTATGAAGGTGATTATATGTCATATGTAGGTGTACAGAGACAAACAGATTCAACATTATTTGCTACGGCTGATTATACCATAGCTTCTGGAGCCAATGTAAATTTTAATACTAATTTAGATTATTTTGCAGGAACAGATACTACAGTTACTTATGATACTAATACATTTGAATTTACTTTTACTAAAGCTGGATATTACTATGTAGACTGGTTTATAGTTTTACAATCAGCTTTTTCAACATCAGGACCAACATTTACTTTAGTAGCAGAAACAGGAGCTAATACAGATCTTTATAAGTCTACAAGTAGTTTTAAAACAGGAACTTTATCTGGTAGTGCAATAGTTTTTGCTGAAGTTGGAACAACTCTTAAATTAAGAAATGATACTGGAGCAGTAGCTATATTTGCAAATAATATACTTGATGCTAATGGAGCTGGAATAGTTGCCAATATTAGTATTGCTAGATATGTTCAAGATGTAACAGGCTTAGAAGTAGGTCTTTCAGGTGCTACAAATGTAGCTAATGGAGCAGTAGTTGCTTATAATACTCAAATAAGCACTATTACAAGTGATGCAATAACCAATAATGCTGGTGTATTTACTGTAAATGCTACAGGAATTTATTTATTTGATTGGATAGTTTCAGTAGCAGGTATAAATGGAGTTGCAAATGAATTGAAGTTTGAACTAAGACAAGGAACTACAACTGTTGTAGGAAGTAGTGTATCCCCTGTAGTAAATCAGGGATTCATTACAGGAACAGCTATAGTATCAGCAACTGCTGGTCAAACATTCTCTTTGTATAATAATACTGTAGATACTGCTACTCCTGCTGTAGGAATAACTATAGATTATGATAATATATCAATACAAGCATATATGAGAGTTTTCACATTGGTATAAATTGATAGGTCATATAATTTAAAGGTGATCTTATGAGTATTATATCAGTATTTCCGATGAAGTCTACTTATGTAAGTAGTAATAATTCAGATACTAATTATTTCAACTCAAATAAACTAAAAATTGCTAATTATTGTGATTGTACAAAATATACTATACTTAATTTTCCATTAAGTATTTCTGATAAATGTAATTATGTTAACTGGTATTTATACATACCAGTTAACAATCTTAAATTTTGTGCTTATAATAGCTGCTTAAATGTAAGCATTATATGTGGTTGTATAGATTATAGTACCATAACCTATAATTATTTAAATAAGCTTAATATTTATAGTTATTATAATATTACAATAGATAAAAATAGTATTTGTAAAGGTTACGTTTTAGTAGATATTTCTCCTTTAGTTTATAACTATTTAGAAAATGGAGAGTATTTTTTAAATATAATGTTAGAATCTTTAAGTAGTAATTTTAGCTTAGAATTTAATAAAAATGATTTAAATAAAATTCCTAAGTTAATAATTGATGATGAAAACTTTTATAGTATGTGTAATGAATCAGTTGAAGATGAAAATTGTTGTAATACGTGTAATAAACCAGTTGCAATAGAATTAACTTTGACTCAATCCTCTGGAAGTAATATTATATACAATAATAGTATTATTAGATTTGATAATATTGTAACAAAAACGCCTTCTGGAATTAAATATTTATTTAAGAGTGGTAAAATTTTAATAACTCAAAAGGGATATTATCTATTTCAATGGAACCTTAGTATAGAGGGAACCACTTATATAGATATTGAAGGCATAGTTTTAAAAAATAATAATACAGGTGTTATATATAAATATCCAGTTCCAAAATCTATACAGGGTCAAATATATGGTATGGCTTTAGTTAATGTAAATAAGGATAATCAATCATTTTCCCTTGTGAATAGATCTAATGGAGATATACTGCTATCCGATACACAACCTTGTGCATCAATAACAGTTATTAAAGTATAAATGAAAGTATACTGCAACTTAAAATAGTTAATAGACTATTTGTTTACAAATTTTATTTGATAATAAGAAGTATCTCAGGTTCTTTTGATTCTGAGATACTTTTTTATTTGCTAATATATCCTAAAATATATATGTTGTTGATAGATTGTAAACAAATAATTATTTTGAGCAACGGATGTATCCGTAGCGGGAGCGAGGATATATCGTTGGCGACATGAAGTGTTTCGCCGACACGTCGCTCAAGCGCAGCGAATTTTTTTATCAAAACTGTAAATTTTAAAGGACTAGTTTAATATATTGATACTATAACCAATAAATAATAACTTCGAGGAGATTTTGACATGATGGTAGGAGTAGAAAAAGAGATATTAATATTAGTTAGCAAGATTAGATGTATAACAGAATCACAAGTTGGAAAGTTTTTTGGGACAAGAAAAAGATATACTAGAAAACCATTTAAAAAGACATTGAGAAAGATGTGTAATGAGTATACTTTAAGAAAATATCCTTGCAATCTAAATTACTCCGGGTATAGGGAGAATACTTATATATACTATTTAAATGGAAGTAAAATGTATAAAGGCAAAGAGCTACTTAAAGTAGTACTTGGTTCAGAATTAGCTATAAAGCTTGAAACTGGAGGATATAAAGTAAGACGTTTTTATAGAAATGTTAAAGTAGATAACTTAACATATGATTTATTTGTAGAGTATGTGGACAATTATAATGATATAAAACAAATCTTAGTTGATATAAACTTAGATGAAAATTTCAATATATTTAAGTATGATAAGATTGAAGAAAAAATAGAAAAATCAACTATACCATTCTTTGAAGTTCCTAAAATATTAGTAGTAACTAAAAATAACAAAGATATAAAAGTCCCAGATAAATTAGATTTAGATATAGACTTTGTTGATATAAACTTAAGTAAACTTTTTAAGGTAATATAAGTTTCATTCTTAAATAGACAGGAAAAATTTCTAAAATAATAAAATCTATAATTATTCTATATAAGAAAAATTATAGATTTTATTATTTTAAAGATTAATTTAAGAACTAACTTTAAATGAGATTTGCTTTATAGATTTTATAACATAAATATTAAAAAAATGTAAATTATAATATTAATATTTAAATAAAATCTATGTGAGGTGAGTATATGGGAGAGATGAACACAGCTGCAATAAGTGCTAATGAACTAGTGCTTATAATGTCGTCTATCGGTGTACTTGGAGTAATAGGAGGATGGATTGGAGAAAAATTAAATATACCAGATGTTGTAATATATTTAATTTTAGGAGTATTATTTGGTCCTGTATTTTTAAATCTGGTAAATATAGATTCATTTCCTGTAGTAAATGAAATAATATTAACTTTTGGATCTGCTTTTATATTATATGAAGGTGGTAGAGAGATAAAGTTTAAGGTATTAAATGAAGTTAAAGTAAGTGTAGGATTACTTGCTTCTTTAGGCGTGTTTATTACTGCAGCAATAGTTGGCTTAACTACTTATTATGTATTTAAGTTACCACCAGGTCCAAGTTTATTATTAGGTGCAACTATAGCATCTACTGACCCAGCAGCCCTTATACCAGTATTTAAAAAAATACCTATTAAAAATAGATTAAAGCAAACTGTAATTAGTGAATCTGCATTTAATGATGCATTTGGAGCAATATTATTTACATCTATACTTACAAGTATAACTTTAAGTAAAAGTAGTGGATTATTATCAATATCATTAGAATTAATATTTATGATACTTATTGGTGTTTTAGTTGGTACAATAGTAGCTTTGATAGGTGTATCTTTATCATCAGATAAAAGGTATGGGATATTTCATGACTATGCTCCTATAATATCTATAGTTATAGTTGTATTTGCATATGAAATATCAGAAAGACTAGGTGGAAGTGGATATATGTCTGTATTCGTTTCTGGCCTTGTAGCAGGGAATAAGAAAAAATTTGGTCTATGGGTACCTGATGAAAATTATGTAGCAGGACTTCATTTTAGAGAAAATATTGCAACTTTAGCAAGAATGTCTATATTTATAATATTAGGAACTCATTTAGACTTAAATAGCTTATTAAAATATGGATTAAAATCAGTAATAATAGTCCTGGTACTTATGTTTGTAGCTAGACCAATAGTAGTGTTAGTTTGTACATTATTTGATAGAAAAGCATCTTGGTCTAAAAATGAAAAATTATTTATGATGTGGGTAAGAGAGACTGGTGTAATACCTGCAGCACTTTCTGGTATTATAGTATCTACAAAAGTACCTGGATATGAAGTTATTTCATCAGTTGTATTTATGACAATAATAATAACTCTTTTAGTACAAGCTAGTACTACTAAGATAGTTGCACAAAAGTTGGATGTATTAGAAGATGAAAATATAGGTTAGAGTATTTGTTTAAAATTTAATTTTATTATAAAGAATATAGACTTATTACTATTTTAAAATATTACTTAAAATTAAAAATGAGTATCTGTAAAATTACTTCTACAGATACTCATTTTTAGATTTAAGATAAAAAATAATGATGATATTATTTTTTTACGCTTAAGGATATTATAATATTTAAAAAAATGTGGATAACTTCTGAATGTAAGTAATATCAATCAACTGGTTTTGAGCGTAAAAAAGATTTTGAAATGCTTCGCCCACGCAGTGGCTCAAGCAACGGACGAAGTCGTTGGCGACATGAGCGAAGCGAATTTTTTATTATCACTAACAGTAATTTAAAATATACTAAGTTGACATTTTTACTTAAATAATTACATTAATATATAGTTAAATAATATTAATTTTACAGGGAATATTAAATATACTATAATAATTAAGGAGTTTATCTAAAAAACTACATTTTTCTCCATTAAACTAAAAAATATGATAAAATTTATATATGGAGGTATTTTATGAAATATAAGAATATATTAATAATTATGATTATAACAATACTTTTTACAGGATGTTCAGCATTTAAAAAAGATGAATTGCTTAATGAAGGTAAGTTAGCTTTAGAAAAACATGAATATACAAAAGCACAAGAACTTTTATCTCAGGCTTTAACTGCAGATAGCACAAATGAAAATGCAAGAAGTATGTATATACAAGCTGTAAAAATGAAAGATGCAGCTGAATATGAAGAAAAGAAAAATTACGATAAGGCTATAGCATGTTTAGAGGCTATAGAAAATTTAAAAGGTGGTTCATCAGATATAAAAAATGAAGCATCTAAAAAGAAAAAAGAGCTTATAAAGTTAAATGAAGAATATAAAAAAGCACAAGAAGAAAGAAAAGAAAATGCAAAAGATGCATCAAGTCAAGGTCAGTATAAATTAGAACAAGATGCAATAAAGGAAAACCAAAAACAAGAAGCAATAAAAGAGGAAGAAGAACAAGCAACTCAAGAGGAAGAAAATAATCAACAAAATAATCAATCAGGAAATACTCAAGATGGTACTAGTCAAGAAAATACTGGGGATGTAATTCAAACTCCAAGTAATCAACAAAGTCAACCTGGACAAGTTCATCAACCACAACAACAGCCACAAGTGTAAAATTTAATTAGTTTAATATATAAAAATAGTGCATCTATTAAAAGATGCACTATTTTTTATATCGTATTAATTTTCAATGTATTTTTCAAGGAAACTATTAACTGTTGACCAGTAAAGCTTAGAATTAACTAAATCTGAGTTAGCATGTTCTCCACCCTCTATAGTTAGCTTTTCTTTTTCTGAATTAGTTGCATTATACAGTTCATCCATCATATAATATGGAACAAAATCATCCTTATCTCCATGAATATATAATATTGGAGTTGTTGATTTTTTTACTTGATTTATAGCTGAAGCATCATTTAAGCAATATCCAGCTCTTATATGTGTAACAACATCTGAAAAATTCATAATAGGAAAGGCTGGTAAATTAAATAATTGCTTAAGTTGATAGCTAAATTCATCATAAACTGATGTATATCCACAATCAGCAACAATAGCCTTTACATTAGATGGTAGCTTTTCTCCAGATACCATTAAAACAGTAGCAGATCCCATAGACGTTCCATGAAGAGCTATTTCAGAGTTTGGATTATTTTTAACTATATAATTAATCCAATCAATTATATCAAGTCTATCATGCCATCCCATACCAATATAGTTTCCTTCACTAGTTCCGTGACTTCTTAAATCTGGAACTAATACATTATATCCCATATTGTATAAATGCTTAGCTTTAGAACTTAATAATTTTCCTTCACTTGTATATCCATGTACTACAATAGCCCATTTATCAGTTTTATTTTCATTTTTTACTTCGTATGCATGTAATTTTAAATTGTCAGATGAAGTTATATATGTATCTATATAATTAGAATCTTTTATAAGCCAGTTAACATCAGCTTCTACCTCTAGAGAAGTATCATCATCATCGTCGCCAAAAATCATATCCTTTGAAGTGAAAGGATTTAGTGCTAGGTTATAAAAATAGTTACCTACTAATCCACCTACACCTAAAATTACTACTAATAGTAATATAGAAATCGTTAGTATTATTTTTTTCTTTTTGTTCATGGTCAATCTCCTATTTGATGTATATTATATTACTATAATAATAGATAAACAAAAATATTGCAAGTCAATTAATTCGACTATCGAAGTACTATAAAAAATATCTATCAATATTGATAGATATTTTTACGTACAAGTAAATTATGATATAAAATTTTTTGTTGATAACTTATAAATATAAGTAATATCAATAACTTTAGAAACGTAAAAAATGATATTTTGAGCAACGGATGTGACCGAAGCGGTAGCGAGTGTAATATCGTTGGCGACATGAAGTGTTTCGCCGACACGTCGCTCAAGCGTAGCGAATTTTTTATTTAGAATATAAGAAGTTATCTTTGTATTCTTATATGAATTTTATTTTGAACATATTTATCTATTGAAAACTTTATAATAGCGGCTATAGGAACAGATAAAAATACTCCAATTATTCCAAATAATGAGCCTCCTATTAATACTGCAGATATTATCCAAAGAGGGCTAAGGCCAACTTGATCACCCATAATCTTAGGTCCAATTAAGTTTCCATCTAATTGTTGGAGTATAAGTAGAAATAAAGCTACCCATAATGATTTTATTGGGCTGTAAACTAATGTCATAACAATAGGGAATACTGCACCTATAAATGGTCCAAAATATGGTATTATATTTGTTAAAAATATTATAAATGATAAAAATAATGCATTATTAATTTTTAGTATAAATTGAAATCCAATAAAAGCTAAACAACCTATGATTAAAGAGTCAATAAGTTTTCCAATAATATAATGATAGAAGATATTATGAGATACTTTAAAAAATTCAATTATGTTGTTAGCTTTATTTATAGGAAAACAAGCATATAGTATTTTTTTACATCCAAGTCCTATTTTTTCTTTATCGTATAGCATGTATATAGATAAAATAATTCCCATTATTATATCAAATAACAATGATGTTATACTAAATATATATATAAATAAATCTGAAGATACTTTAGAAAATAAATCTAATAGCCTTGTTAATATACTATTTAAATTGTTTTGAAGATGAGGTATAACACTTTCTAATACCTGAGACTGAGATAGATGTTTATTTAAAAATATATTTAACATATTTATAAGGTTTGGGATTTCATTTATTAATGTATTTAAAGTATCTATTATAGCTGGTATTAATAGCTTAAATCCAACACTTAATACAAAAGTTATCAATATATATGAAATAAATATATTAATAAGTCTATGAGATTTAAATTTTCTTTCTAAAAACATTATCATAGGATTTAAAAGCAATGTTAAAAGTATTCCAATTAAAAATGGACTGAAAAAAGACATTAATCCATTAATACTATCTAATATTTGTCTTGGAGAGTCGATAGCTTTGTACAGTATTATAGAAATAAATGCTATAAGAATGTAGTATTTTATATTGTCTTTTGAAATCATAATAAACTCCTCCTTAGATAATGTTAAAATTTTCTACTAAATATATTTTATGCAAATATAAAAAATTAAGTATCACTATAAAATAATTTACTAAGAAACTTTTATAATAAGAATATTAACAATATATCTTTTTTTTAGTACATTTAAATAGAGAAACTATTTTTTAAAGAGTTAATTTGAGTAAATAGTAAATTAAATATTTTAATTTTTACTCATATAGATTATATTATAATAATGAAATAAAAATTGATTTGCTAGAAGTGTTAAAAAAACATTTTAGTGTTGATATAATATATAGTCATTAAAGATGATTATATTAAAACTATAAGAGAAAGGTGAAATTATGAGAATAAATAAATATATAGCATCTTGTGGTGTAGCATCAAGAAGAAAAGCAGAAGAAATAATACTAGATGGTAGGGTTACTGTAAATGGAAAGCTAGTTACAGAACTTGCCTTTAATATAGATGAGGAAAAAGATATAGTTGAAATTGATGGAGAACAAATAGGTGTAGAAAAAAATAATGTTTACATTGTTTTAAACAAACCAGAAGGTTATATAACAACTGTTAAAGATCAATTTGATAGACCAAGTGTACTTGATTTAGTAAAAGATATAGATGAAAGAGTTTATCCTATAGGAAGACTAGATTATGAAACTAGTGGTTTATTAATACTTACTAATGATGGTGATTTAACTTATAAATTAACTCATCCAAAACATGAAGTTGATAAAACTTACATGGCTATAGTTAAAGGTGTACCAAATGCACAAGAAATTAAAAACTTTGAGGAAGGTTTATATATAGAAGACTACAAAACGGCTCCGGCTAAAATAAAAGTAGTTAAAATAAATGAAGAAAAGAACTATTCAATATGTCAAATAAAAATACATGAAGGTAGAAATAGACAAGTAAGAAAAATGTGTAGAGCTATAAATCATCCAGTACTTAGACTTAGAAGAGCAGCTATGGGTAAAATAGTATTAAAAGATTTAGAAGTAGGTAAGTACAGACATTTAACTAAAGAAGAAGTGGCTTATTTAAAAAGTATAAAGTAGAGGTAAAGTATGAAATTAGGAAAGTGTTTAACTAAGATTACAGATATAAATAAATTATATTTAGAAAAAGTTATAAATAAAGGTGATATAGTAGTTGATGCTACTATGGGAAATGGATACGATACAAAGTATTTAGCAGAGAAGGTTGGAGAAGAAGGATTTGTATATAGCTTTGATATACAAGAAACTGCTCTTAAATCTACTAAAAAAAGATTAGATAAAGAAAACTTAAGCGATAGAGTTAAGTTAATACTTGATGGTCATGAAAATATGGACAAGTATGTTGAAGGAGAAGTAAGCTGTGTTTTATTTAATTTAGGATATCTTCCAAGAGCTGACCATAATATAATAACTAAACCTGAAACTACTATTAAGGCCATTAAACATTCTTTAAATTTATTAAAACCTCATGGAGTTATAAGTATAGCAATATATACAGGGCATGAAGGTGGAATGGAAGAGAAAAATAGTGTTTATGAATTTGTAAAAAATCTTGATCAAAATGAATTTAACGTATTAGAATCTGGATTTATAAATCAAATAAATAATCCACCACAACTTGTTTTAATAGAGAAGAAAAAAGAATATATAAAATAAATTAGTAAATGTATTGGAAGTTATTGATATTTTTAATATATAATTATACAATGTTTGTATAGTACTTTATACTAGGTAAACATAACACAAAATAAAAAGATATTAAAAGGCATTTTAAAATATATATTTATGAGATATAAATCTTAGTAATATATTTTGAAATGCCTTTTTATAATACTTTGGAATTGGTTATATAAAAGGAATATTTATTTATAATAAAACATAATAATAGTTACGATATATAAAATGTTTATTAAATTAAAATGTTAAGGAGATGAGAAAGTGATAACTGTTGTAAAGAATGGGAGAGTTATAGATCCGTATAATAACATAGACTCAAAACTAAATATAGTTATAAAGGATGGAAAAATACTAGAAATAACACCCTATGAAATTAGTGGAGAAAAAAATATAGATGCAACAGGATTAATCGTATGCCCAGGATTTATAGATATACACATGCATGAAGATATGTATCATAATGAAGAAGATTATCTAGATGAATGGATTGCAAAATCAATGCTTAACATGGGAGTTACAACTTGTATAGGGGGAAATTGCGGAATAAACTTAACAGAACCTCTAACATATTTAGATGCAGTGGACAGATTAAAGTTACCAGTAAATATTGGACTTATGGCAGGTCACACTAATATTAGAGAATGTGTTGTAGAAAATAGTAATAAATATAATCCTATTCAAACTGATGATATAAAAAAAATAATGTACACAGCAAGAGAGTACTTAGAAGGCGGGTGCTTTGGAATATCCTATGGGATAAGATATGTACCTGGAATTACAGAACTTGAACTTATAGAAGTATCAAAGGCATGTAAGCCTGAAAATAAAATTATAAATGCACATGTTAGAGATGATGCAAAGAATATAATATGGGCAACTAAAGAATTTATAAAAGTAGGTATGAAGCTTGATATACCAATTCAAAATTCACACATAGGTAGTATGGGTGGATATGGACAAATGAAAGAATTATTAAGACTTCTTGATTCAGTTAAGTCTAGTGGTTTAGATATAACTAGTGATTGTTATCCATATTATGCTTTTAGTACACGTATAGGTGAAACAACTTATGATGATGGATTTTTAGAAAGATATAATATAGATTATGACTCAATAGAAATAAGTGAGGGAAAATATAAGGGGCAAAGATGCACAAGGAATATATTTGATGAACTTAGAAAAAATTCTCCAGATACTATAACAGTTGGTCATGTTATGAATGAAAAAGATATAGATATGGCTATACTTCACCCTAATGTTATGATAGCAAGTGATGGATTTTTACACAAAGAACAAGGGCATCCAAGGGCAGCAGGAACTTTCCCAAGACTTATAGATAAGTATGTTAAAACTGGGAAGTTAAGTTTATATGATGCAATAAATAAAATGACTACAATGCAAGCTAAAAAGCTTGGTCTTAGTAATAAAGGAAATTTATCTAAGGGAAGCGACGCTGATATTACTATTTTTTCTTATGATGAGATAAAAGACAATGCAACTTTTGATAATCCAATTAAAAAGCCTGATGGAATTAAATATGTTTTAATTAAAGGTAGCGTTGCTCTAAAAGATGGAGAAATAGTAAATGGAAAACTTGGAACTTCTGTAAGAAGATAAATTTATTAAAAATAGAACTTTCATATTTAGAAAGTTCTATTTTTTTGTAAGAAAATCGTAAGAATTTAGTTAATAATTATGTAAGAAATTTATCTTATTATAAATATATAGTAAAAGTTGATAAGCAATATAAACTATAAATTATAAAAGGATGTGATTTTCGTGTATAATACAGTGAGAAGTAATTTATAAAAGGGGTAGATACAATGTATAACATATTAGTAGTCGATGATGATAAGGAAATAGTTGAATCAATTGAAATATATTTAAAAAATGAAGGGTTCAATATATTTAAAGCTTACAATGGTATAGAAGCTTTAGAAATTTTAGTAGAAAAGGAAATCCATTTAATATTAATGGATATAATGATGCCTAAATTAGATGGAATAAAGGCAACCATAAAAATAAGAGAAGAAAAAAACATACCAATAATATTAGTATCAGCAAAAAGTGAAGATACAGATAAAATAATAGGGTTAAATATAGGTGCAGATGATTATATAACAAAACCATTTAATTTATTAGAACTTATAGCAAGGGTAAAATCAAACTTAAGAAGATATGTTACTTTAGGCAATTATGATAATAATTTTAATAAAGATATATTAAAAAGTGGTGGACTTGAGCTTAATATATCAACAAAGGAAGTAAAAGTTGATGGAGAAATTGTAAAAATAACTCCAATAGAATTTAAAATATTAAAGCTATTATTATCTAACAAAGGCAGAGTATTTTCTATAGATGAGATATACGAAAAAGTATGGAATGAAGAAAGTTTTAATGTTGAAAATACTGTAGCAGTACATATTAGAAGGATAAGGGAAAAAATTGAGATTAATCCGAAAGAACCGAGGTATTTAAAGGTAGTGTGGGGAGTTGGATATAAAATTGAAAAATTATAATGGGAAAATATTAAAAAATAAAAGCCTTATATTTAATTGTATTTTTATTTTAGCTATGTTTATGATTACTCAAGTTTTAGGAGTAATGATATGTCTTAAATTAATAAATACAAATATAACAGTTACAATAGGAATAATTGGAACTTTAAATTTTTTACTGTGTAAGGTTTTACTGTTTAACTAAAAAGGAGAGAGTATGAAAGAAAATAAAAAGTTAAAATTTAGTTTTTTAATCGTAGCAATGATATCTTTGTCATTATTATTAGCAATGATACCAACTACTTTTAATTTTATTACTACTAATAGTAGAGGTGTTATGACAAGTTATATGCATGAGGATAAAAAGCTTATAGAAGATGATTTTTACAAAAGTAAAGCTTTTGATGAAGCCTTAATTAGACCGTTATTATATTGGACAGGTACATCTGTAATAGATGAAAATGATAATAGAAATTATGAATTTAAAGAGCATTACGAGAAAACAAAAGATTCCACAAAAAAACAATTATCATATATAAAGAATATAAAATATATAGCTATAAATAAAGATACTAATGAAGTTTATTCTAATACTGATTATAAAAGTATAGAAGACTTTAAGAAAAATATAAAAGGTGAATGTGATGTAGAGCTATCATCTAATAATGATGTTATTAGCTATACCAAGCAAATTAAAGATAAGACATTTAAAAAATTAAATGTAAATAAAGAATTAAGAGATGTTTTAAATTACAATTTATATGATTTTGATGTATGTATATCAATTAATCAAAACTTTGAAAATTATGGTTATTACGATAAAGTTTCACAAATAAAAGAGGATTTTGATAGTGAAGTAATTTATTTTAAGATTATAATAGTATCTTCTATAATATCTTTAATATTATTTATAGTTTCAATAGTAATATATAAAAAAATGAAATGTGAAGTTTTAGATAGAAATAGTTTTTACTTAAAGTTTTATAAAATAATACCTTTAGAGATTTATATTATAGCAAGTTTATTTTTACTATATAGTCTAATTAGAGTTATGGAAACAGGTTATTCTGTTTATTATTACTACAATGTATTAGATCATCTAGTATATACTTTTATATGTATATTTGGATTATTTACAATATATTATATTTTAAGAAAAGAAGTAAAAAGCTTTGATAAACCAATAGAAATCTTAAAAACTACTTTAATAGTTAGAGTATTAATATTAGGAAAGAAAACCCTTAAAGATACTAATAAAGTAACAAAATCAGTTCCATTAGCTAAAAGAATTATAATATTAGCAGCATTAAGTGTAGGAGTTGGTACAATTGGTTGGTTTATAGGATTTTTATTCGGAAGTACTTTATTATTATTTTTATTTGGACCAATACTTAGTTTAACTATTGTTATACTATATGTTTATTACTTAATTAAAAAGCTAGCATACTTAAGTTATATAATGGAAGGTACTGAGCGTATAAAAGGTGGCGACATACATTATAAATTAGATATTATAGGTGATGATAACTTTAGCAACTTAGCAGAAAATATAAACAATATAGGAGAAGGTCTTGATAAGGCAATATATAATCAGTTAAAAAGTGAAAGATTAAAATCAGAACTTATAACTAATGTAAGCCATGATTTAAAGACACCTTTAACTTCTATAATTAATTATATAGAGTTAATAAAAAAAGAAGAGGATATAAAACCTGAACATATTAAAGATTATGTAAATGTGCTAGATTCAAAGTCTAAAAGATTAAAGGTATTAATAGAAGATTTATTTGAAGCTAGTAAGGCAAGTAGTGGTAATTTAGAGCTTAATATGGAAAAAATAGATATAACTCAACTTTTAAGACAAGCTATAGGTGAGATGGAAGAAAAGTTATCAAAAGCTAATTTAGATTTAAAGTTAAGAGTACCAGAAGAAAAGACTTATATAATGGCAGATGGAAAAAAATTATATAGAGTTCTTGAAAACTTATTAAGCAATATATCAAAATATTCACTTAACAATACTAGAGTATATATTGATATAATTGAAGAGGATGATAAGGTAAAACTGACGATGAAAAATATATCATCTTATGAATTAAATTTTGACCCTGAAGAAATTATGGAAAGATTTAAAAGAGCCGATGAGTCTAGAAATACTGAAGGTAGTGGGTTAGGTCTTGCTATTGCAAGAGACTTAGTAAATGCTCAAGGTGGTAGATTTGAGATAGATATAGATGGAGATTTATTTAAGTCAGTTGTAGAATTTAATTTAATAGATTAAATATGTAAAAGCTATGAAATTAGAATAAACTTGATTTCATAGCTTTTTATATTTTTATAATTTAGAAAATAAGGAAGATAAAATGTAGATGAAAAGCAGATATAAGTATTATGAGCTATAGAATAAAAGGATAATAGTGGTTTGGAAAATAAAGTAAATTTATCAAAAGAATATATTTATAAATATAGAATATTAAAGAATCTATAAATATATAATCAGAAAATGTTTTCAAAAAATAAAAAATATTTCACAGAATATATTAAAATTTATGTAAAAGATGATATAATATTAATAGTAAGAATAAAATTTTTGTAATATACAGAAAATTTAAAAATTAATTATAGATTTATTTAATCGAAGGAGAAATCATGAAAGATTCGAAGCAAGAAATAAAAGATAGCAAATATTTAATATCACATATACAATCACAATATACAAGATTTAGTAAAGGACAAAAACTTATAGCTCAATATATATTAAAAAATTACGATAAAGTTGCATTTATGACAGCTTGTAAGTTAGGAGAAGCAGTAGGAGTTAGTGAATCTACTGTTGTAAGATTTGCAAATGCATTAGGATATTCTGGATATCCTAAACTTCAAGATGCTCTTCAAGAAGTTATAAAAAATAAATTAACAACAGTTCAAAGAGTTGATATGGTAAAAGAATTTAATGATGATTCTGCAATACTTAAAAAAATAGTAAAAAGTGATATGGATAACATAAAAGACACTTTAGAGGAAATTGATGAAAAAGCTTTTGAAGAAGCAGCAAATAGAATATTAAAAGCAAAGCGAATTTATATAGTAGGAATGAGAAGTTCATTTACAATAGCTCAGTACTTAGGATTTTATCTAGGTATAATATTAGATAGTGTTCATGTTATAAGAACAGATATGGGAGATGCCTTTGAACAAGTTGTAAAGATAAATGAGGATGATGTTTTAATAGCTATAAGTTTCCCTAGATACTCTAAGAAATCATACCAAATAGTAAGTTATGCTAAAGAAAAAGGAGCTCATATAGTATCTTTAACAGATAGTCCATTTGCACCAGTTGCATCTTTTACAGATAATTTATTATTAGTAAAGAGTAATATGGTATCATTTGTTGACTCTTTAGTTCCAGCTTTAAGTATAGCAAATGCACTTATAGTATCAGTTGGGATGAAAGAAAAAGAAGATATAAAACAACACTTTGATGATTTAGAAGCTATTTGGGAAAAATATTCTGTTTATGATAAATAGATTATAATAAACTTAGTATAAATTGGATAATAAACTTTAGAAGGAGTATACACAAATAATATTTTGTGGTACTCCTTTTATATATAATATAATTAACTGTATAAATTAATTTAATGATATTATATTTATATAAGGGAAATTTAAAGAGGTGAAATATGAATAAGACAATAGGAATACTTGCACATGTAGATTGTGGGAAAACAACATTTTGTGAACAACTTCTTTATCATACAAATGTAATAAGAAAAAGAGGTAGAGTTGATAACAAAGATACATTTTTAGATAATCATGATATAGAAAAACAAAGAGGGATAACAATATTTTCAGAACAAGCAACATTTAAATATAATGAATCTAATTACTATTTAATAGATACACCAGGACATATAGATTTTTCTCCAGATATGGAAAGATCTATTAGTATAATGGATTATGCTGTAATTATAATAAGTGCAATAGAAAAAGTTCAGTCACATACTAAGACAGTTTTTAGATTACTTAGAAAGTATAATGTTCCTACTATATTTTTTGTAAATAAAATAGATAGAGAAGGAGCTAACTTAGATGAAGTTATAAGTGATATAAAAAATAGTTTAACTAGTGATGTTATAAATATAAGTGATAATTTAAACCTAGACTTAGACAATATCTTAAGTGAAGATATTATAGAATTTATAGCTGAAAGAGATGATTATTTATTTGAACGATATTTAGAAGAAGATTATGATAAAGATTTATGGATAGGTACTATGAAAAAAATGATAAAAAAATCTAAGATTTATCCATTAATGTATGGTTCAGCACTACAAGATATTGGGATAAATGAATTTATTAAAAGATTAGATTATTTAACTTATACAAATTATAACAAAGAAGATGACTTTATAGGTAAAGTATATAAGGTTAAATATGATGATAATAAAAATAGAGTTACATATATAAAAGCTTTACAAGGGAGCATTAAGGTTAAAGATGAAGTAAATTATAACCAGGGAAATAATGTAAATGAAAAGATAAATGAAATAAGGATATATAATTCTAACAAATATACATCTGTAAATGAAGTTTACGCAGGAGAAGTTTTTGCTGTATGTGGATTAAGTGAAGCAAAAATTGGTGATTTTGTATTAAGTCCTAATATATCAAAAGTTAATTTAGATAAATTAAAAGTAAAAAATAATCTAGAAATGGTTCCAACACTAAAATCTAAGGTTATATTTGATAATAGTTTAAATATAAGAGAGGTATTAGGAGACTTTAATATATTAAATAATGAAGAACCAGCATTAAATGTAGTATGGGATGAAACATTAAAGGAAATACATATTCATGCTATGGGAAAAATACAACTTGAAATATTAAAGGCTATAGTGAAAAATAGGTTTAATATTGATGTTGAATTTGGTCCATGTGAAATACTTTATAAAGAAACAATAGAAAGTGAAATAATTGGATATGGTCATTTTGAACCATTAGGTCATTATGCTGAAGTACATTTAAGAATTACTCCAAGTGATAGAAATAGTGGGGTAAGTTTTGATAGTATCGCCCATGTGGATGATTTAATTTCAGGTCATCAAAACTTAGTTAAGACTCATATATTTGAAAAGGATCATAAGGGAATATTAGGAGGGTATCCTTTAACTGATGTAAATATAACATTACTTACAGGTAGAGCTCATAATAAACATACTAGTGGTGGAGACTTTAGGGAAGCTACTTTTAGAGCTTTAAGACAAGGTCTTGAAAATACTAAAAACATATTACTTGAGCCTTATTATAAATTTAGTATAGAAATAGATATTGATTATGTTGGAAGAGTTATGTCTGATATTTCTAAAATGAGTGGTGAATTTGAGCCTCCTATTATTAATGAGAATTTAGCTATAATAAATGGAAGAGGTCCAGTAGCTACATTTATGGATTATTCTCTTGAAATTGTATCTTTTAGTAAGGGAACAGGTTCTATTAGTTACATATTTGATGGATATGATATATGTCATAATACTGAATATGTATTAGAAAAAAGAAATTATGATAAAGATAGTGATATAGAGTATACTTCTAATTCTATATTTTGTTCTAAGGGACAAGCATATGTTGTAAAAGGAAATGAAGCAAAAAATCATATGCATTGTCTAGATAAATAGTATTATAAAACATTAATTTTAGGAGATAAATATGAACAAAAGAAAATATATAATGTTTACTATAATTATTATAGGTGCACTATCTATACTTGAATGGGGAATTAGTTTTTCATCTATATTTTTAATAGTATCTATGGCACTTGTATATATAGTTTTTCCTATGAAAGATTTAAGTAGTAAAAGTAAATATTTAAAGACACTTTATAATATATACAAAGTTATAATAATTATATTTGTATCATCATTTGTATTATTAGAAGGGTTGATACTTTTAAATATAAGTGAAACAAAAGATGTAGATAAAGTAGATAATATAGATACAATGATAGTTCTTGGGGCTAAGGTAAATGGCACTGAAGTTTCTAATACATTAAAATTAAGACTTGATAAGGCTATAGAGTATTACAACAAACATAAATCTGTAAATATAATAGTATCTGGAGGTCAAGGTAATGATGAAAATATTACTGAGGCTTTAGCAATGAAAAATTATTTGGTATCTAATGGAGTTAATATAAATAATATTATAGAAGAAAATAAAGCTACTACTACATTAGAAAATATTATATATAGTAAAAAGATATTAGATAATATGAATAATAAAGGAAAAGTACTTATAGTGACTAGTGATTATCACTTATTTAGAGGAAGATTTATTGCTAGTATTTTAGGTATAGAAAATGAAGGACTTTGTTCTATTAGTTCAATATCGGGGAGACTATATTATATGATACGAGAATATCCAACTAGCATTATAGATTTAGTTAAAAGTATAGACTATGCTTATTTATAAAAACATATAATATTAAATTTTTTCATATTATTTATAGATATTATTTTAATTTATAGGAGTAATAATATGAAAAGAGATGAAAAATATTTTAAGGGGTGTATATTAGGTGGAGCTATAGGTGATGCTTTAGGTCATCCTATTGAGTTAAAAAAGCTTAAAGAGATTAAAGCTACATATGGAAGTAAAGGAATAAATAATTTAACTTTAAATGATAAAGGAATTGCAGAAATAACTGATGATACCCAAATGACTTTATTTACTGCAGAAGGAATATTAAGAGCAAATTGTAAAAAGGGAAGATGCTATATACCAGCTGTAGTATACAATGCATATTTAAGATGGTACTCTACACAAAGAAATATAGATACAAGTGGATATGATGAGTGCACATATAATAGCTATCTATTAAAATATGATGAATTATATGAAGATAGAGGTGCAGGAAATACTTGTTTAACTTCATTAAGCAAAGAGGAAATTGGAAGTATAAAAAATCCTATAAATAACAGTAAAGGGTGCGGTGGAGTTATGAGAGTAGCACCAATAGGCCTTATGTATGACAAGAAAGAAGCATTTAGATTAGGTTGTGATTGTGCAGCATTAACCCATGGGCATCCAAGTGGATATATTAGTGGGGGAATGTTATCTTGCATAATATCATGTATTATTGAAGGAATGGAAATTGATGAAGCTATAAATTGTGCTATATCCTTTGCAAAAGATATGGATGGATATTGTGAGTGTGTAGAGACAGTAGAAAAAGCAGTTAAACTTTCTAAAGATGACTTAGTAGATACAGATGCTATAAGAATGATTGGTGAAGGATGGGCTTCAGATGAGGCATTAGCTATAGCTATTTATAGTAGTTTGAAATATAAGGATGACTTTAAAAAAGCATTAATTTGTTCAGTTAACCATGATGGAGATAGTGATAGTACTGGAGCTATTTGCGGTAATATTTTAGGTGCATACTTGGGTATTGATAATATACCTAAAGAATGGATTGATGTAATTGAGCTTAAAGAATTATTAGAGAATATTTCAACTGATTTATTAACTGGATATGAAGAAAGTGAAGAGTGGTTTGAGAAGTATCTTGAAAACTAAGTAGAAATATGGCGAATTACAATAATTTACAATAGGTTATGAATATGATAATATAAATATATGTTGTTGTGTGTTTATTAGCTCTAATGGTAAATAGAGTTAACTCTTCCTAAAGTATAGATTTATAACTTTAGGATGGTCATCAATCTCCAAAAAAGTGTGTTTAATTGTGCGATAAGAAGAAGGCATAGAAATATGCCTTCTTTTTATTTTATAAATATATAATCACAGAATAATTAAAAAAGTATATTTTAAGTATAAGTGAAATAAAAAATATCTTAAGAGGTGATATGATGAGTTGTTGTTCATATACCATAGGAACTATTATAGATATAAGTGATATTATGAATCAGCCCTATAAATTTATAACAATAGGTAAAGTACCAGGTGATATATATACTTATACTAGGTTAGTATACAGCGAAGAAACTATAATATTAGATCATGAATACAATGAAATAGGTGTTGAGGATTTAAAGGTAGGGGATACTGTTGTTACCTTTCATTCTAACGCAATGACAATGAGTATACCACCTCAAACGTCGGTATTTATTATAGAGGTAAAATAAAACTGTAGGTAAGTTTGTATTTATACAAACCTACTTACCGTTTATTATTAATCAATACTCAAAGCATTAGAAATAGAATTTAATTGGAAAGTATAAGAATCCTTACACATATCCTCTAAGTTATATTTACAAGACCAATTAAGCTCCTTATTAGCTTTAGTAGGATCTGCAAAACACTTAGCAATATCACCAGCTCTTCTTTCTACTATTTTATATGGAATATCTACATTATTAACTTTTGAATAAGTATTAACTAAATCTAATACACTATAACCATTCCCAGTACCTAGATTGTAAATAACAAGACCAGGAGAAGTATGTATTTTATCAAGGGCTTTTAAATGACCATTAGCCAAATCAAGAACATGAATATAATCACGAACACCAGTACCATCATGAGTATCATAATCATTTCCGTATACATTTAAGAAAGGTAATTCTCCAATAGAAACCTTAGTTATATAAGGCATTAAATTATTTGGAATACCATTTGGACTTTCTCCAATTAATCCACTTTTATGTGCACCAACAGGATTAAAGTATCTTAAAATAGCTACATTAAAAGAAGAATCAGCATTGCAAATATCCTTTAATATATTTTCAATCATAAGTTTAGATGCTCCATAAGGATTAGTCGTGCTAAGTGGAAAATCTTCATTTATAGGTAAAGTTTTAGGAGAACCATAAACAGTAGCAGAAGAGCTAAATACAAAGTTTTTTACATTATACTTTTTCATAAGTTTAAGCAACACTAAAGTAGAGTTTAGATTATTATAGTAATACTCTAAAGGCTTTTCTACAGACTCACCAACAGCTTTTAACGCTGCAAAATGAATTACAGAATTTATTTTGTTTTCTTTAAATACAACTTCTAAATCATTTTCATTAGTAATATCTATTTTATAAAATCTAAAATCTTTATCGGTAATTTCTTTAATACTATCAAGAACATTAGGGGAACTGTTAGAAAAATTATCTACAATTACAACATCACGATTATCATCTAAAAGTTCAACAACAGTGTGACTTCCTATATATCCACATCCGCCTGTTACCAAAATCATAATATATACCTCCATTACTTAAATTAAATTAATCTTAGCATATATACAAATAAGGATATATAAAGTATAAGTATAAAAAAACTTACTCAAGAGTATAAGAAAAAAACACTAAAAAATTATATACTACCAAAGAAGTATAATACAGTACTACTAAAAGTAGTAAAAAATAGTATTAGTAAAATACTACTATATGTTCATATCAATTTATTACTATAGTAACTAAAATATTGAATAGATAAAATCTTATAAAGATTAAAATTTAAGTTATTTAAGTAATAAATTAAAAATGATCTAAATATATTAAAAAAAGAAGGTGGGTATTAAAAATATGACAGAAAACACAACTATAAATATAAAAGAATATATATTGATGTTCAAAAAAAGAAAATTAATAATATTTTTAATAATGATTATAAGTTTAACATGTGGATTTGGAATTAAATTTATGAGAGAAAAATCACAGGTGTTAACATATCAAACTAGTGCCAGAATAAGAGTAAATACGGCTAAGAATAATCCTGAAGAACTTAGTCCAAATATAACAGCAATGAATCAGAACATATCGACTACATACATAAGTCTTGCAAAATCTAAATATACATTAAACGAAATGAAAAAATTATTAAATTCAGATTTATCACCTGAAGCAATAGGATCAAAATATAGTTTGTCACTAGATAGTGATAATGCAGAGTTTGTAAATATAAATGTTATAGATACAGATCCTAAAAGAGCAGCACAAATAGCAAATACAGTACCAATTGCATTTAATAGTGAATTAATAAAAACTATAAACCTAGATTGTATACAATTAATAGATGAAGCACCAGAACCAACATCACCACTTCCAATGGCAAAGAGTAGTGCCCCAAAGAAAATGTTAATTGTTGGTGGTGTTATATCAATATTTGTAGTGCTTTTATTAGAATTTTTAAATAATAAAATAGTAACAACAAAAGATGTAGAAGAATATTGGGAAATACCACTTTTAGGAGTAGTACCATATGAAAAGCCACAAAAAGAAAAAAAATTAAAAACAAAAGAAGTGGGAGGGAATTAAGTATGGTGCAGTATCAAAGAGGAGAACATGCAATACTTGAATCATATAAAAATATGAGAACATCATTAATAGTTAATAAAGATATAAAAACAATATTAGTTACAAGTTCAGATATGGATGAAGGAAAAACAACAGTGATATCAAGTCTTGCTAAATGTTTTTCAGAATTAGAAGATAAAAAAACACTATTAATAGATTGTGACCTTAGAAATCCAAGCATACATAGACACTTTGAACTAGACAATGAAAAAGGATTAATAGATGTAATAGAAGAAGGAAGTTTTAAAGAGTATATAAAAAAGGTTGATGACCTACATATATTAACAACAGGTAGAAAAACAAAAAAGCCAGCAGAATTATTAGAATCAGACTATATGAAGAATTTTATAGAGGAAGCAAAAGAATATTATGATTATATCTTTATAGATTCACCTCCAGTAAGTAGAGTAAATGATGCCTGTATACTTGCAAATTATATAGATGGCACGGTAATAGTATCTGCATCTAATGAAGTAGATATAGATTTAGCAAAATTAACAAAGAAAAGATTAAGTAAAGTAAATGCAAACTTTATAGGTGTGATACTTAATAAATTTAAAGATGAAGATAATATATATCATAAATACTATGGATATTATGATGAAAAAGATATGAAATCAAGAAAATTTAAATTTAAATGGAAAAGATAATAAAAAGAAAAAGAGTGGTGAGGGATTAAAGTGATATTAAAAACTTTAGATTATTATAGAGATGATGAAAGAAAAACTTATAAAATTAGAATAGCTATATTAATGATAATAGATATACTGATGATAGTATCTTCTTATTCAATATCAACAATACTTACAATATCACACATAGAAGGTTTGAAATTTATAATCCCATTATTTATTTATATAATTGTAAATTCAATATCAATTGGTCTGTTTAATGGATACCGGAGTCTTTGGAATAAATCAGTTGATAGAGAATTTATACAAATGGTAATAGCAGTACTAATTTATCAAATACCTATATCAATAATAAATAAATATATGGGATATGAGTTTCCATTTTTATTTTATATAGTTAATATGCTTTTAACAGTTTTAGCAACATGTACATCTAGAATAGGATATAGAGTAATAAGAAAAATAACTATGTATATGAGCTTAGAAACATATACAGATGCTAAAAAAGTATTAATAATAGGGGCAGGTAGTGCAGGTAGATTAATAATAAAAGAATTATATGAAAAACCACAACTTCAGAAAAAACCTATAGGAATAATTGATGATAATAAAAATAAACTAGGAAAAAAAATACATAATATACCGGTAATAGGAACTTGTGAAGACATAAAAAGGATAGCTAAGGACTATGAAGTAGACGAAATAATATTTAGTATAGCAAACATAGAAAATAAAAGAAAAAAAGAAATAATAGAAATATGTAAATCTTGCAAGTGTGTTGTAAAAACAATACCAGGAATATATGAAATAATAGAAGGAAAAGTTGATATAAAAAACATAAGAGATGTTGAAATCGAAGACTTATTAGGAAGAGAAACTATAAATATAAATACAAAAGAAATAAGCAATTACTTAGAAAATAAAACAATATTAGTTACTGGGGGAGGAGGATCTATAGGATCTGAGCTATGTAGACAAATCGCAAAAGTAAATCCAAAGAAACTAATATTATTAGATATATATGAAAATAACGCATATGAAATACAACAAGAACTAATTAGAAAGTATAAAGACAAATTAAACCTAGAAGTTATAGTAGGTTCAATAAGAGATGAAAAAAGACTAGATAGTATATTTGCAAAATATAAACCAGAAGTAGTATTTCATGCAGCAGCTCATAAACATGTTCCATTAATGGAAAAAAGTCCATGTGAAGCAATAAAAAATAACGTATTTGGAACGAGAAATGTAGCATTAATGGCAGATAAATACAAAGTTAAAAGGTTTGTACTAATATCAACAGATAAAGCAGTAAACCCAACAAATATAATGGGAGCAACAAAGAGATGTGCTGAAATGATAATACAAACCATGAATGAAAAAAGTAAAACAGAATTTGTGGCAGTTAGATTTGGAAATGTACTTGGAAGTAATGGAAGTGTAATACCTTTATTTAAAAAGCAAATAGAAGAAGGTGGACCAATAACAGTAACACATCCTGAAGTAACAAGATTTTTCATGACAATACCAGAAGCAGTATCTCTTGTAATACAAGCGGGTGCAATGGCAAAAGGTGGAGAAATATTTGTCCTTAATATGGGAGAAAGTGTAAAAATAGTTGACCTTGCTAAAAACTTAATATCATTAAGTGGATTTGAACCAGATGTTGATATAAAGATAGAATTTAGTGGACTTAGACCGGGAGAAAAACTATACGAAGAACTATTAATGGATGAAGAAGGATTAAAACAAACTAATCACAATAAAATATTCATAGGGAAACCAATAAACATAAACATAGAAAAGCTAGAAAAAGATTTAAAATTACTTAAATTAGCAGTAGAAAATGAAGAAGCAGAAGCTATAGAGTATATAATGAAAAGTTTAGTACCTACATTTGTAAGGGAGGAGGAAAAACTTAATGAAGCTGCAGCGACTATTTAAAAGGATAATAGATATAATAGGTTCATTAGCTGGGCTTATAATATTATCTCCAGTATTTTTAGTAGTAAGTGTGCTAGTATACAGTAAACTTGGCTCTCCAATATTTTTCACACAAGAAAGAGTAGGAAAAGACGGAAAAATATTTAAAATGATAAAATTTAGAACAATGCTAGATTCAACAAATAAATTTGGAGAATTACTAGATGACGAAGAAAGATTAACACCATTTGGGAAAAAACTAAGAAGCACAAGTTTAGACGAATTACCAGAACTTATAAATGTATTAAAAGGGGATATGAGTTTAGTAGGTCCAAGACCATTGCTTGTAGAGTATATTCCACTTTATTCAAAACATCAATTTAGACGTCATGAAGTAAACCCAGGAATAACTGGATGGGCACAAGTAAACGGAAGAAACAGTATTGACTGGGAAACTAAATTTGACTTAGATGTAGAATATGTAGATAAATTCAATTTAATAATGGATATAAAAATACTTTTCTTAACAGTATTAAAAGTAATAAAAAGAGATGGAATAAATCAAGAAGGTAATGCAACAATGGAAAAATTCACAGGAACTAATTAAGGGGAAAATATGAATTTAGAAATGATATTAGAAGAATTTATAATTAACTATGGGTTACTAAGTATATTTATACTAGTAGCCCTTGAATATGCAAATCTTCCTCTTCCAAGTGAAGTAATTCTTCCACTTATAGGGATGGTTAGCTTTGGATATGAACTAAACATTATAGAAGTAATAGTAGTATCAACACTAGGAGGCATATTTGGATCACTTATAAATTATTACCTGGGATATTATCTTGGAGATCCAATTGTAGTATATATAAAAAAGAAAATACCAAAAACAAAAAAATCAATAAAAGCATCATACCACTTTTTACAAAAGTACGACAAAATATCAGTATTGTTATCAAGACTAATTCCACTTGCAAGAACATTTATATCAATAATTGCAGGAGTTATAAGAATGAATATAGGAACATTTACAATATACTCTAGCTTAGGAATATTAATATGGAACAGTGTTTTAATAAGTGCTGGATATATAGTTTCAGATAACATAGAAATGATAGGATTAATGATTAGTAGATACTCTATATTAATTATGATAATTGGTTTAATTGGAGTAGCAATATACATATATATAATGAAAATTAAAAGCAGAAACATAGAAGATGAATGTAGTACAGGGGAGGAATATTAATGAAAAGGATATATCTAGCATCTCCACATATAGGGGATGAAGAAATGAAATATATACAACAAGCCTTTGACACAAATTGGGTAGCTCCTCTTGGACCAAATGTAGAAGGCTTTGAAAATGAATTAAAAGAATATGTAAATGTAAAAAATGCAACAGCTCTATCAAGTGGAACAAGTGCAATACACTTAGTTTTAAAAGTATTAGGTGTAAAAGAAGGAGATGTTGTATTTTGTTCAAGCTTAACATTTTCAGCATCAGTAAATCCAGTAATATATGAAAAAGCAATTCCAGTATTTATAGACAGTGATTATAAAACTTGGAACATGAGTCCAAAAGCACTTCAAAATGCATTTGACGATGCAGTTAAAAATAACAAATTACCAAAGGCAGTTATAGTTGTAAACTTATACGGACAAAGTGCAGACTATGATGAAATACTTAAAATATGTAATAAGTACAATGTGCCAGTAATAGAAGATGCGGCAGAATCATTAGGAGCAACATATAAGGATAAACAAACTGGAACAATCGGAGAAATAGGAATATTCTCATTTAACGGAAACAAGATAATAACTACATCAGGTGGTGGCATGATGGTTTCAAATAATGAAGAATATACAAAGAAAGCATTGTTTTTAGCTACCCAAGCAAGAGAACCTGAAAGACATTATGAACATAAAGAAATAGGATACAACTATAGGATGAGTAACATATGTGCTGGAATAGGTAGAGGTCAGCTGAAGGTTTTAGATGAAAAAATAAGTAAGAAAAAGTATATATATGAAAGCTACAAGGAAGCTTTTGAAGATATAGATGATATAGATATGATGCCTATATATGAAAGTCCAAATTATTGGTTGTCTGTAATGACTATTAAAGATGGAAGTAGAATTAAGCCAATAGATATTATGGAAAAATTGGAAAAGGAAAATATAGAGTCAAGACCTGTTTGGAAGCCAATGCATATGCAGCCAGTATTTGAAGGTTATAAGTTCTTTTCAGATTTAGATGAAGGAAGTGTGAGTGAGGATTTATTTAATAGAGGTGTATGTTTACCTTCTGATACTAAGATGACTGATGAAGATTTAAATAGAGTTATAGATTTAGTTAAATGTTGTTTTGTAAAAAATTTAAATAAAGAATCTATAACTGTTTAATTGAGGGAGAGATAAAAATGAAAGAAATAAATGTACTTATATTAAGTGCAGGACGAAGAGTAGAGTTAATAAATTGCTTTAAAGAAGCTAGGGATAATTTAAAAATAAAAGGAAAAGTAATAGCTGCTGATTTGTCAGATACGGCACCTGCAATATATCATGCAGACAAACAATACTTAGTATGTAGAATAGATCATGATAATTATATAGATGAAATAATAGATATATGTAAACAAGAAAATATATCTTTAGTAGTTCCAACAATAGATACAGAATTAGAAAAATTATCAAAAAATAAAGAGTTAATAGAAAAAACTACTAATGCAAAAGTACTTATAAGCAATGAAGGAGTTATAAAAGCTTGTAGGGATAAATATAACACACAAAAGTTTTTTGAAGATAACGGATTTAATGTACCGAAATTAATAAACAAAGAAGATATACAAAATAAAAACTTTAGTTTTCCTCTATTTATAAAACCTCTAAATGGAAGCTCAAGTATAAATACATTTAAAATAAATAATGAAAGAGAATTAGAATTTTTCTCGGAATATGTCCCAAACCCTATAATACAAGAATTTATGGAAGGGGAAGAATATACCGTTGATGTATTTACAGATTTTAACTCAAATATAATAACAATAGTTCCTAGAAAAAGATTAGCAACAAGAAGTGGTGAAATAGCTAAGGGAATCATAACAAAAGATAGAGAAATTATAGATGAAGTAAAAAAAGTAATAGAAAAGTTAAAGCCAATAGGGCATATAACTGTACAATGTATGAAAACAAGTAAAGGAATAGAATTTATAGAAATAAACCCTCGATTTGGAGGAGGAGCGCCTATGAGTATAAAGGCAGGAGCGAATTCACCTAAAAACTTATATAAACTTATTTTAGGAGAAGAACTTAAATATACAGAAGATTATGAAGATAAACTATTAGCTTTAAGATATGATGAAGCAGTATTTATAAATAGTGAAGGAGCAATAGTTTAAATGATTAAGGCAGTTATATTTGACTTAGATGATACTTTGATATCTGAAAAAGAATATATAAGAAGTGGATTTAAGGTAGTATCAGATAAGATAAGCTCTGATTTTAACTTAGATGCGAAATATATATATGAAATTATATATTCAGAGTTTGAAGTGGATTCTAAAAATGTATTTAACAGAACATTAGATAAGCTAGAAGTAGAATATGAAATGGAATATATAAAAGAGCTTATAAATACTTATAGAAATCATACGCCAAACATTAAGCTACACGATGATGCAAAGTATATAATAGAAAAATTATATAGTAAAGGTATAAAGCTTGGAATTATAACAGATGGGTATGCAATTACTCAAAGAAATAAACTCAATGTATTAAATATAGAAAAATACTTTGAGCATATAATTGTTACAGATGAGCTTGGAAGAGAATATTGGAAACCTCATAAAAAGTCATATGAGTTAATGAAGTTAAAGCTAAATTTAGGTTATGAAGAGATGATTTATGTAGGAGATAATATTTCTAAGGATTTTGTAACAGCAAATAAGTTATGTATGCATACTGTAATGATTAATAGAGAAGATGGAGTATATTCTAATTTAAAGTTTGAGAATGAATATAAAGCTAAAATAGAAGTGATGGATTTAAAAGATATAAGTAGAGTAATAGATATATTGGGAGAAAAGTTTAATGAAGAAAATATTATATGTAACTACAGTTAGCAGTACGATAAATGCTTTTTTAGTTCCACATATAAAGTACTTAATAGAACAAGGATATAAGGTTGATGTTGCAACAAACATTACAGATGAAGTAGATAAATCTTTAATAGATATTGGAGCAAGAGTATTTAAAGTAGATTTTCAAAGAACTCCGATAAGTTTAAAAAATAGTAGAGCTTATAAACAAATAAGAGAAATTCAGAAAAATGAAAAATATGATATGGTTCATGTACATACTCCTGTTGCATCATTTGTAACTAGATATGCATTAAGAAAAGAAAAAAAACTTAAGATTATTTATACATGTCATGGATTTCATTTTTACAAAGGTGGATCTATATTAAATTGGATGTTATTTTATCCAATAGAGTACTTAGCAGCAAGATGGACAGATAAATTAATTACTATAAACAGTGAAGATTTAGAAGTAGCTAAAAAGTTTAAATTAAGAAACAATGGTAGCGTAAGTAAAATTCATGGTGTTGGAATAGAAAAAGAAAAGTATGTTGTAGAAAATTTTGATAAAAGTGAGTATCGAAAAAAACTAAATCTTGAAAATGAAGATTTTGTTATTTTAGTTTTAGCAGAACTAAATAGAAATAAAAATCATATACAACTTATTAAGGCTATGTCAAAACTTAAAGACAAGTATCCTAATATAAAAGCTTTATTTGCAGGAGTTGGTCCATTGGAAGAAGAGATAAAATCTCAAATAAAAGATTATGGACTTGAAAATAATATACAGCTATTAGGATGGAGAAATGATGTTAAGGAACTTATAAATTCTTGTGACGTAGTTGGGTTATTTTCAAAGAGAGAAGGTCTTGGTAAGTGCTTGTTAGAAGGAATGATATGTGGAAAAGCGGTAATAGCAACAAATACAAGAGGACCTAGAGAGTTAATAGTAAATGATGAAAATGGATTTTTATTTGAAATAGATGAGCATGAAGAAACAATAAAATCTATAGAAAAAATATATAAAGATAAATCTTTAAAATCTAAGTTTGAATATAACGGAAAGAAAAAAGCAGATAAATATCTATTAGAAAATGTACTGTTTCAGTTAGATGAAATTTATAAAAGTATAGAGAGTAATGAAAGTAGCTTAGTAGGAGAGATAGTATGAGTATAAAAAATCAACCAAAGGTATCTATTATAATGGGAATTTATAATTGTGAAAATACCTTGGAAGAAGCAATAAAATCTATAATAAATCAAACGTATAAAAACTGGGAATTAATTATGTGTGATGATTGCTCTAAAGATAATACTTTAAAAATAGCAGAATCTTATGCAAAAAATTACCCAGAAAATATAAAAGTAATAAAAAATGAAAGAAACTTAACATTAGGACCTACATTAAATAGATGCTTGGAGTTAGCCACTGGCGATTATATTGCTAGGCAAGATGGAGATGATTTATCTAAAGAAGATAGATTAGAAAAACAAGTTAAATTCTTAGAAAGTAATAAAGAATTTGATTTAGTTGGTACTAGTATGATTTCATTTGATGAAAATGGTGAGTACGGTTCTAGAAATCTTAAATCAACACCAGAGGGTAAAGATTTAATGTATGGCTCAGTTTTTGCACATGCAACAATATTAATAAAAAGTGAAGTAATCAGAAGTTTAAATGGATATTCAAATAAGCCACATACAAATCAAGTTGAAGATTACAATATGTGGTTTAGATTTTTTGAAAAAGGATATAAAGGTCATAATTTAGAAGAAGCTCTTTACTACGTTAGAGAGGATAGGGATGCATATAAAAGAAAATCAATAAAGAGAAGAGTTAATGAGATAAAAGTAATGGTTGAAGGATGTAAAATGCTTAAGTTACCACTTAAATACTACTTGATGGTTGTTAAACCAATAATAGCAACAATAGTACCACAGAAAATATTAATGAATTATCATAGAAGAAAGTTTATGATAAATGATAATTCATTATAAATTTATAATAAGGAATAAATAAGAATGGAAATTTTAATGTTAAATTTAGGTATAGTTTATGTATGCTCTTTATTTGCAACAATGAATTTTAGAAGAGGAACATTTGAAACTGATAGTAAAAACTATAATACATTATTTATAGTCTTTGCTTTAATATCATTGATAGTTGTATCTGGATTTAGATATAAAGTAGGTACGGATTATGCACAATATTCAGAAATATACACAGTATTTGCTCCAGATTGTAATCCGCTAGAAGAGGCAGAACCAGGTTTTATGGCATTGTGTAAATTCTTAACTAATTTTTCGATGGACCCACAAATTATGTTTTTGGTTACATCAATAATTACTAATATATTGATAGTAATTACAGTTAAAAGATATTCAACTAAATTTGAACTTAGTATGTTTTTGTATATAACTACATTTATATACTATTCAACAATGAATGGATTAAGACAATGGATGGCATCAGCAATAGTGTTTGCTGGATATAAATATTTAATTAATAGAGACTTTAAAAGATATATGATATTTGTATTAATTGCACTTACAATGCACTCTTCTGTAATTGTAATGATACCTGTGTATTTTGTAGTAAATAATGACACTTTTTCAAAGAAAAATTTATTAATAGTAATTGGATTTGTTGCAGCTACATTTTTTTATGAAAAATTTGCAGATATATTATTTGGAGTTATAGGCAATACTTCGTATGGTCACTATGAAGAAGTTATGGCTCCGGGAGGTAATGGTGTAAATCCTTTGAGATTTGCTGTGTATTTAGCTCCATTACTTGTAAGTTTAAAATATTATAATAAAATAAATCCTACAAATGATAGAAAAATAGATATTATGATAAATCTTTGTGTATTAGATACTTTGATATGGATGTTAGCAATGAATAATGTATTCTTTGCTAGATTAACATTTTACTTTGATCTATATTTCCTATTCTTAATACCTAGGATAGTAAGTATGGATACAAAGTCATTTAATAGATTAGCATACTATACCGTGGCTTGTGGTTATTTTGTATTTAGCTATATGTTACTTGCAAGTGGAGATAGCTGGATAATACCATATACATTTAATATAACTTTGTTTTAAAAAATACAAAAGTAGGTGGAAGTTTTATGTATAAAAATCAAGAAATACCTAAAATAATTCATTATTGTTGGTTTGGAAATAATGAAAAACCAGATATAGTAAAGAAATGTATAAATAGTTGGAAAGCAAATCTTAAAGATTATGAAATAATAGAATGGAATGAAAGTAACTTTGATATAAACATAAATAGTTATGTAAAAGAAGCCTATGAAAATAAAAAATATGCATTTGTAAGCGATTATACTAGAGTATATGCTTTGTATAACATTGGTGGAATATACTTTGATACTGATGTAGAGGTATTTAAACCATTAGATGAATTTCTACAAGAAGATTCATTTTGGGGATTTGAAGAAAAAGATTATATAGCTACGAGTACTATAGGGGCTAAAAAGGGAAATTTATTAATAAAGTCATTTTTAGATTTCTACGAAGGAAAGTCGTATAGTCAAATGATAGAAAATACAGAAACATCTACAAATGTTCAAATTGTAACTAATATAATGAAAGATATTGGATTTGAAATGAATGGTAAAAGACAATATATAGAAAATATAGGATCAATATATCCTCAAGATTACTTTTCTCCATATGATTATATAAATTTAATAGATAAAAGAAGCAATAATACATATACAATGCATCATTTTTATAAAAGTTGGCTATCTCCAAAAGATAGAGTTAAGTCTAATATAAAGAGAGTATTAGCTAAAACTATTGGAGGGGAAAATATAGCAAGGATAAGAAGATTAGTATCAAAAGCTTAAATTTATAAAGATTATGAACTATTTAAATAAGTGCAAATTAAGTAATAAAAAAAGGATTAAAAATAGTAGTAGAATAAAAACTTATTAATAGCAAAAAATTAATTAAACGCCGTTAGAATAAAATGGCGTTTTTTATTACTCTAAAGAGTAATAAATGATACACCCATAGTCAATAGAGTATCTTATTGAAAATAAATAAAATAAATAATAGAAAAATAAAAATTGGAGTGAATGTTATGAAGAAAGTACTAATTTCTTCTTTTGATATGGGAATAGGTGGAGTTGAAAGAAGTTTAATAAGCATGTTACAAAATTTTGATTATGATAACTATAAAGTAGATCTTATGCTTTATAGACATCAGGGTGAATTTATGAAATTCTTATCTGATGAAGTAAATCTATTAGACGAAATAGATGGATACAACTCATTTGGAGTACCAATAAGTAATTTAATTAAAGATAAAAAAATTATGTTAGCAACATCTAGACTAGTAGCAAAAGGTATAGCAAAAGTTAAAAAAATGTTATATAGAATAGAAGATATTTCATATTATCAAGACCAAATAACTAAAATTTTATCACAACCTTATTTGGAGAATATAGAAGAGGAATATGATGTAGCAATAAGCTATGTATGGCCTCATTACTTCATAGCAAATAAAGTAAAAGCTAAAAAGAAAATAGCTTGGATACATACAGATTACTCAACTATAGATATAAATAGAAAATTAGATTTAAAAATGTGGTCTAAATTTGATTATATTATTTCTATATCAGAAGATTGTACCAAGGCATTTATAAATATATATCCTGAGTTGGAAGATAAAATTATACTCATGGAAAATATAACATCTCCTAAATTTATTAAGGAAATGTCAGATGAAAACGTTGAAGATTTAATACAAAATGAAGAAATATTCAATTTAGTAACTGTAGGAAGGTTAAGTCATGCAAAGGGAATTGATAATGCAGTAAAAGCATTAAATATATTAAATGAAAAAGGTATTAATAATATTAGATGGTATATAGTAGGCTATGGACCGGAAGAGAGTAATATAAGGCAGTTAATAGAAGAGTATAATCTAAAAGAAAAATTTATATTATTGGGGAAAAAGTTAAATCCATACCCATATATAAAAAATTGTGATTTATATGTGCAACCATCTAGATATGAAGGGAAAGCTGTAACTATTACAGAAGCCCAAATATTAGAAAAGCCTATCCTATTAACTAATTATCCAACAGCAAATAGTCAAGTAATTAATGGTATAGATGGAATAATAACAGAACTAAGTGTAGATGGAATTGCTAATGGAATAGAAAAAATATTAAATGATAGTGAGTTAAGAGACAAATTATCTAAACACAATGGAAGTAAAGATTATGGAAATAGTTATGAACTAAAAAAATTATATAAATTATTTGATGAGGAGAATTAATATGGATAAGATTAAATGTCATTTAATACTTCACTCTAAAATGGGGCATTTAAATCAATTATATAGTGGGTTTATAGAGCTTTCTAAAAAAGGCTTAATAGATCTTACTATAGAAAATAAAGTACATACTAAAGAATATATTTTAGAAGCAATAATAAATAATAAATTTAGAGTGGTATATGATGCTTTTGATGAGGGATGGAAATATTCTAGTGATATAAGTATTAATGATGCGGATTATTACTTTAAACGAAGTTATGACTCAAGTATACATAAAAGAATATCTGAAAAAATTAAACCATTGGGATTGAATTATAATGTATATAGTTCCAATGGAAATGTATTTGGAAAAAAAGAGATACTTTTAAATTATATAAAAAAAATAATTAAAAATAAAAAATCTAATTTTTACTTTGAAGATTTTGAGTGTGAACCTAATATAACTAATAATCCTAAGATATGTTTTTTAACAAGACTGTGGGATCCAGATGCGTATGAAGTTGAAAATGAAAAAGTACGATTAGAGAGAATTGAAATAAATGAATTTAGAGCAAATTGTATTAGAGCTTGTAAAAAAGAGTTTGGAGAAAGTTTTATAGGTGGAGTTGAAGATAGTGAATTTGCAAGAAAAAACTATCCAGATTGTATAGTAGGAGATAAATCTATAACAGATAGATACAACTTTATGAATATAGTAAAATCTTCTGATATATGTATAGCTACTACTGGATTACATAAATCAATAGGATGGAAATTTGGAGAATATATTGCAGCATCAAGGGCTATTGTAACAGAAAAGCTTCATTATGAAATTCCAGGAGAATTTAAATCAGGTATAAACTATTTAGAATTTAGTAGTGCATATGAATTAGTGAATAGCATAAATAAGCTTATGAAAGATAATGTTTTTAGATATAAAATGATGCAAAATAACCATGACTATTATGTTAAATATGTAAGGCCAGATAAACTAGTTATGAACACCTTGAAACAAGTCATTCAAGAGTCGGAGGAAAAATATGAATCCAAAAGTTAGTATAATTGTACCAATATATAACTCAGAAAAGTATATGAGTAAATGTATAGAATCTATATTAAATCAAACTTTAAGTGAAATTGAAATAATATTAGTAAATGATGGTTCTACAGATAATAGTAGGAAAATAATAGAGAACTATGCTAAAAAAGATAATAGAATAAAAGTGATTCATCAACAAAATAGTGGTCCGTCAGTTGCTAGAAATAAAGGTATAAGAATAGCAAAAGGTAAGTATATAGGATTTGTAGATAGTGATGATTATATAGAACCTAATATGTATGAAGAGTTATACAATAATGCTAATAATAAAAATATAGAAGTAGCTATGTGTAGTTATAATGAAAAGCACTTATATAATGATATTGAATATGTTATTAAACCTAAATTAGATTCGAATAGGATTTATGAAAAAGAAGACATAAAGCAGGGTATCATAAGTACATTTTCTAAAAATGATAACTATGGATTTTATAGTCTATGCAATAAATTATATCTTAAAGAATGGTTAATAAAAGAAAATTTAACTATTGACACAAATAGAGATCATGGAGAAGATTGGTGGTTTAATATAAATGTATTTAGTAAATTGAACTCTTTTGTATATATAGATAAAGTACTATATAACTACGTACACAGTAATAACAATAGCTTAATGGTAAAATACAGAGAAAATCAATTTGATTTATTTTTAGATGGACGATTAAAAATGAAAGAAATAATGCCTAAAGAGTATATGGATTATAATGAGTTGAATAAAAGATTTGTATATGAATTTTCAGCATATATTATAAGAACATTTAAAGAAGTTAAAGACTCTAAAAAAAGAAACTTATTAATAAGAAATGTGTTAAATAATGAAGAAGTTAAAGAAAGTTGTAAAAATCTTTCTGGATTACCTATTCATTTTAAGGTAGTAAGTTTCTTAATTAAAAATAATTTTAAAAGCTTAGCGTTTATTGCCTATAAAGGTATAAGTATTTTAACATAAATAGTTTTAAATAGGTAATGAAAATATGAAATAATTAGTTAAGTGGTTGTTCTAGTTAAATATAATTATTAAAAATACTAGAGTATAAGAAGTTATATCTATATGATAAGAAATGGAAATCATGGAATTTGAATTTAAATTAAGAATTGTTATTAAGTTATCTAAAAAGATACAATAGGGCATTAAGATTTATTATATCAGTGTAATTTAGGTGAGGTGTATATGAGTAATATTTTAGTAAGTATAATAGTTCCAATGTATAACTCGGAAAAATATATAGAAAGATGTGTAAAATCACTGATTACCCAAAGTTATAAAAATATAGAAATAATATTAATTGATGATGGCTCTAAGGATAAAACTATAGAAATTATAAAACTATATAGTGGTAAAGATTCTAGAATAAAATTATATAAAAAGAAAAATAGCGGAGCATCATCAGCTAGAAACTATGGTTTAGAAAAATGTAGGGGTGATTATATATTATTTGTAGATGCAGATGATTATATTGATTCTAATATGGTTCAAGATATGGTAAGTATGGTTGAAATAACTACAAATACAATGGTGTTTAGTGGGAATGATGAAATCTATGTAGATAAAATAGAATATAGAAATTTATTTATTGATATAAAAGATAAGAGAAATATACCAAGGAATATAGTAATGAGAGAAATAGCAAGTGGAAGAGCTGGTTTAATATGCTGCAAACTTATACCAAAGTCAATAGTTGATAAATTTAATATCAAATTTGATGAAAGTATTAAAATGAGCGAAGATCAACTTTTCTTTTTAGAGTTAGCTCAATATATAAATAAATTTTGTTATGTAGAAGGATGTATGTACCATTATGATAGGACTAATGAAAAAAGTATAACTGTAAATTATCAAAATGATGTTTATAAAAATCAAATGTATGTATTTAAAAAAATAGAAACATTATTCAAAAAAAATCAGCTTAATCAGAATGATGATATAAAGGCATTATCTAAAAAAATGAAAGATATATTACTATTTTGTATAAATAATGAAGTTTGTACTAGTAATATTAGAAATATTAACAAAAAAATTAAAAATATAAACTATATATTAAAAGACACTAGTATAGATTCAAAATACGGAGAAGAAATAAAAGATTCTTTGATAGGGAAATTGATTTATAAAGGAATTACTAATAATAATACAATTTTGTATACGTTTAAATTATTTATAGCACTAAAAGTATTGATTCCTTTAAAAAATATGATAAAGAGTAAAATGAGGGGAAGTAATGCATAAATTAAAACATATTGTGGATGGATTAAAATTTATAGTAGCTTATTGTATAGCTAATATATTAAGGTTAGTTAAGTCTAATAGAGATATATGGCTAATAGGCGAGAGAAAAGATGAAGCAAAAGACAATGGATATCACTTATTTAAATATATAAGGGAAAATCATAGAGAAGAAAAAGTATACTATGTAATTGATAAAAACTCTAAAGACTTAGATAAAATACAATCTCTTGGAAATATCGTATATGCAGATTCTTTTAAGCATTACATATATTATGTCATGGCAAATAAGTTAATAATGGCACATTTAAGTTCTTGTGTACCAGATTCACCAGTATGTTGGAAAGTTAGAGAACTAGAAATAGTAAAATACAAAAAAATATTTATACAACATGGAATAACAAAGGAGCTTATACCATCTCTTATGTATGAAAATACAAAGGCAGATTTATTTATATGTGGTGCTAAGCCTGAATATGATTTTGTTAAATCTGAGTTTGGATACCCAGAAGGTAGTGTTAAGTATACTGGTTTTGCAAGGTTTGATAACTTACATGATTTTGAGGTAAAAAATCAAATATTAGTTATGCCAACGTGGAGACAATGGATTCCAAGTATGACTTGGTCTTCAGATAACAGAGAAGAGTGTAAAAAAATATTTATTGAATCTGAATATTATAAAAAATTCAATGAGCTTATAAATGATAATGAGATAAAAGATATTCTTGATAAAAATGATATGAGATTAATATTTTACCCACATCATGAGATGCAGGGGTATATAGAATTATTTAAAAATAATTCAGATAGAGTAGTTATAGCAAAAGAAAATGAGTTTGATGTGCAACAGTTACTAAAGGAATCAAAGATATTGATAACTGATTACTCTAGTGTGGCTTTTGATTTTGCATATATGAGAAAACCTATCATATATTATCAGTTTGATAGTGAAGAATATTATAATAAGCATTATTCAAAAGGATATTTTCAATATAATAAGGATGGGTTTGGTATGGTAGCTTATTCTCAAAATAATATTATTAAAGAAATAGATAATATCTTAGCAAATGGAATATATAAAAGTTATAAACATAATATAGATAAATTTTTTAAAATAAATGATTCAAATAATAATTATAGAATATATAGAGGAGTAAAGATGATATAAATTATTAAGAGAGGAAATTTATAAGGTGAGTAATAAAATAAGTATTGTTGTACCAGTATATAATGTAGAAAATTATATACTGGAATGTATAGAATCTATAATAAATCAAAGTTTAAAAGAAATAGAAATAATAGTTATTAATGATGGTTCAACTGATAATAGTATTAAAAAATTAGAACAAATAAAAGATAGTAGAATAAAATTAATAAACAAAAGAAATGGAGGATTATCATCTGCTAGAAATGAAGGATTAAAAGTATGTAGTGGAAAATATTTAATTTTTATTGATAGCGATGATTTTTTATTAGATAAATATTGTCTTGAAAATATGTATGCTTGTATATCGAGTAATGATTTGGATATATTATCATCAAATGCTAAGTTATTTTATGAAGAAAAAAATAAATATGTTGAAACAAATAAAGGTTTAACATTTAATGAAAATAAAGTAATGTCTATAGATGATTTTATAAGGAAATCTCAAGTTTGTGATATAGCTCCAGTATGTTTCTATATGTATAGAACAAAGTTTTTAAAGGGAAATAATCTATCATTTAAAGAAGGTATATATCATGAAGATGAATTATTCACATATAAAGCTTTATTAAAAACTGAAAATATATATGTCTCTAATGAGTATTTCTATGCTTATAGACAAAGAGACGGATCTATAACAAGTTCTAAAAATAATATAAAAAGAGGACTAGATATAATTGATATATGTTTAGAGTTAGAGAAAGATTTTGAAAATATAAAAAATAAAGAAATTAAAATGATATTATGCAATAGAGGATTTAATATGATTTTAGAAAGTGTATTGAAGTATAATATAAAAAAAATAGATATAAATACTAAAAAGTATTTAATTAAACATTCGAAATCAATAAAAGATAAGGTAAGAGCATGTATATGTATATTAAGTCCTAGTATTTATAAAGCTATAATAAGCAGAGGAGTATAAATATGAAAGTTAGTATAATAATAGCAGCGTATAATATAGATCAATATATAGAACGATGTATAAATTCAATAATAAATCAAACGCTAAAAGATATAGAAATAATAGTAGTCAATGATGGTTCAAAAGATAGAACACTAGATATAATAAAAGATATAGCATCAAAAGATAGTAGAATAAAAATAATAGATAAACAAAATCAAGGATTAATAGAAGCAAGAAAATCAGGAATGAAAATCGCTAATGGGGAATATTTACTATTTGTAGATGGAGATGATTGGTTAGAAATAGACACACTAGAAAAATTATATAAGAATGCTAAATCTAATAATTCAGATATAGTTATATATAATGCTTATAATAGTTATGATAATTCTAAATATAAATTAAATATATTTAGAAATATGAATCAAAAAGATTATATTAAAAGATTATTTTTAGGAGATATATATCCATGTATATGGTCTAAATTTATAAAATTAGATTATATAAGGTCAAATCATATAGAATTTGTAAGTAATATAAGTTATGCAGAAGATTTAGCAACTAGTGTATCTTTATTTATGCATAATCCCCAGATAAGTTATGTAGAAGATTATTTATACAATTATTATCAAAGAGAATGTAGTATAACAAAAACTATAAATAATAAAATTTTAGAAATAAATGAAGCAATTCAATTTATCAAAAAAAAGTTAGAAGAACATAATTTGTTTGATAAATATAAAGAAGAATTTGACTGTATGATATATGAACATATATTTGAAGGTAATTTTTTAACAAGATATTATAACACGGATTTAGGTGAGAAATTATATAATCAATACAAATTATACAATATAAGTATTAATAATAATAAATATATAAAAGAGAAAATATCAAAAGATAGTCTATTTTTAAGAATACGAATTAAATTATATTGCAAAAGTTATAAATTAGGTAAAGTATATGATAAATTAAGATATATTGTGAAGAAAGGCTAAAATATATGAGAGTACAAAATTCTATAAAAAATATAGGTATAAGTATGCTTAGTCAAATTATAATTGTATTGTTAGGTTTTTTATCAAGAAAAGTATTTTTAGATAACCTAGGAACAGAGTATTTGGGTATTAATGGACTACTAACAAATATATTATCTATGTTGAGTTTAGTAGAAGGTGGAATAGGTACTAGTATAATATATAATTTGTATAAACCTTTGGCTGAGAAAGATATAGAAAAAATAACAGCATTGGTTCAACTATATAAAAAATTATATGGTATCTTAGCAGTAGTAATATTTGCATTAAGTATAATAATGTATATATTTTTAGGTAACTTTATAAAAGGAGGAACAACAGTACCATTTGTAGCAGTAGTTTATTTTATATTTGTACTTAAAAATGTTGTTTCTTATTTAAATGCACATAAATGGTCATTAATAAATGCGGACCAAAAAGGATATTTAATAGCTAAAAATAATATTATATTTAATATTATTACAACAATATCTAAAATAATAATATTACAAATTACTAAAAATTATATACTATTCTTGTTAATAGAGTTAGTGATAGTTATAACTCAAAATATATATAATGGAAGAATTGTAAATGATAGGTATCCATATATAAAAATAAATAAAAAATATAAAGTAGATAAAGAAACAAGACATAATTTAATAATGAATGTAAAAGCTATATTTTTACATAATATAGGTAGTTATTGTGTTTTTGGTACGGATAACTTACTTATATCTTCGTTTGTAGGATTAACAACAGTAGGATTATATTCAAACTATACGATGATAACAACACAACTAGCATCACTATTAACACCTATATTAAATGGTATAGGAGCTAGTGTAGGAAACCTAATAGCTACTGAAAGTAAAGAAAAAAGATATCAAATATTTAATGTAATGTATTTAATAAATTTTTGGATATATTCTTTTAGTGTAATATTTTTATATAACTTATTAGAGCCATTTATAAATTGGTGGTTAGGGAAAGGATTACTATTAGATAAGTTAGCATTTGTATTTATCTTATTTAATTTTTATTTAACAGGTCTTAGAGGCGTTGTTACTATATTTAAATCAAAAGCTGGTATATTTACTAATGATAAATACATGCCATTGATAGAATCTATTATAAATCTAGGTACATCTATTGTACTTGTAAAGTATTTTGGATTAGCAGGTATATTTATAGGTACTACTATAAGTACTATTAGTATACCATTATGGATGCAGCCTAAATTAGTATATAATAAAGTATTTGAAAAATCAGTTTCAGATTACTTTAAAAAATATATATTTTATGTGATACTAACATTAATAGTAGGTATTTTTGCAACAACTGTATGTAATATACTAGTAGTAGGTAGTGGATTTATGTCATTGGTATTAAAGGGAATTATATGTGTTGTTATTGTTAACATATCATATTTATTTGTATTCTATAAAACTGATGAATTTAAGTATATATTAAATATTGTAAAACCTATGGTTATGAAAATGAAGGTTAAGATTTCATTAAATTAAAATATTAATGAATAAACATATTATAGAAATATTAGATAGTATTCTATTGAATTACATATAAACAAAAGCAGAGTAAGGTACATATTTATTAATAACATAAAAATTTTGATAAAAAAACTAAACACCTCATATTATTAATTTAATAAAGTAGGCAAAAATAGAATGTATACTATAAATTATTTAAGTAGATAGACAAAAGTTAATAATAGGGGGGATTTTTTTATGCTAAAAATATTATTTATAAATAACTACTTATAAGATATAGATATAGTAAAAACAGTATATATATTATGAAATAAGGTGAAGAAAAAATGAATGATAAGCATGCATACTTAATAATGGCGCATAATGAGTTTGATATATTAGAAAAACAGCTAAGATTATTAGATGATTATAGAAATGATATATATATACATATAGATAAAAAAGTAAAACAATTTAATTTTAATTATTATAAAAATATTGTTAAAAACTCTAATGTATACTATACAGAAAGAATAGATGTTAGATGGGGAGATTTTAGTCAAATTAAATGTGAGCTTATATTATTAAAAAAAGCTATACAAAAGGAATATATGTATTATCATTTGATTTCAGGAGTAGATATGCCTTTAAAAACTCAAGATGAGATACATGATTTCTTTAAAGATAATAATGGATTAGAGTTTATACATTTTTGTACTGAAGAACAATATATGAAAAGAAGAAATAGAGTATCACAATATCATTTTATGAGATGGTGTAGAACGAGAAATAAATATTTTAATTATATTACAAGTAGAATAAATACTTTTCTAAGTATAGCTCAGAGTAAATTTAACTTTAAAAGAAAATGGGATGAAGATATAAAACTTCAATCAGGTGCTAATTGGTTTAGTATAACTCATGAATTAGCGAAATATGTTATTAATAAAGAATCTTGGATTTACAAATACTTTAGATATACATCATGTGCTGACGAGGTATTTTTACAGACAATTGTATATAATTCAAAGTTTAGACATAAGTTATATAAAAAAGACATGAATGATGATCATGTAGCGTGTATGAGATACATAGATTGGAAACGAGGTAATCCATATATATTTAGAAAAGAAGACTTTCAAGAACTAGTTAATTCAAATCGAATGTTTGCTAGAAAGTTTAGTTCAAAAACTGATAATGAAATTATAAGTAATATATTTAATTATTTAATTAATAAATAAAATTATAAGTAAGGTTTGTTTTAGAATAATATACAATTTAGAGTAAATATAGAATATAACATATATAAGGAGTATTATGGTAGCACATAGATAGGTCAAGGTTTATTTGTAGTTGTATTTATTAGTGTAGGGGGTTAGTGTGCCGCTTAATATTATTGATAAGTCTAAATATATAGATGATATATTAGTTTATATATAATTAATCTGTTGTGCTAGTTATTTTACTAAAC
>ERZ791785.203-NODE-203-length-63893-cov-8.890958_pt1 | contig 63893 bp, 34 predicted proteins | sample MGYA00509947_ERZ791785 | MGnify/ENA primary metagenome ERZ791785 (study PRJEB30046, sample SAMN00791982) | human gut metagenome | study: EMG produced TPA metagenomics assembly of the A metagenome-wide association study of gut microbiota in type 2... | reverse complement strand
TTTTCAGCGTCAATGTCTGCAAAGCTCAATTGACCATTAAACAACTCTTCCATAGCGATTACAAGATCGTAAACGCCAACGCAATAGAATTATGCTATTTTGATGGCAAAAAACACCATTGTTTGACGTTGTAAAGAAAAACCGAACGGAACAATTTTGTTCAATTCGGCTTGGGAACAGGGGTTTTTGAAGAGCTTCCCCAACGAAATTTGGGTGCTGATTGATCAGGATGACTGGCCGGCTTCGCATGTTGAATCATTGAAAGAAGGAAAGGGCATTCGTCAGGCCGTGGAGGCGCGGCACCAGTCCCATGTGCTAAACGAAGCGAGACACGCTTCGGACGGAAAGGCTCCGCACGAGGTCAGGAAGGTTGAGGAGAGGCAGTGAGCGGCAGGCGCCTTTCTTCCTGTCGTGTCATTGCTTTGCCTTCGTATAATTTCCTTTTCATGGGCCTGCATTGCGTGGGCCCCGTATTGAGAAGGAAACGGAGCCTTGATTGAGCCGACCGATTCAGAACAAAAGGAAAGATCCGTCGCCGTGACGCTCGGCGAGGTGCTTGCCGGACTTCATGGCATGGCGGAAATACCGGGAATGCCTGATTTGGCGGAAATGCCGCCTGATGGCTTCACGTTTCAGATCCCGCCGTGCCAGCGCCCTTATCGCTGGAAACTCTCCGACATTGAGCACGTGCTCGCTGACGTAGCCGACATGAGGTCCGCTGAATCGACGACGCTCTGGTACTTCGGGCCGATCTGCTTCAGGCGTGACAAGGACGTCATGCAGATCTACGACGGCCAGCAGCGTCTCACATCGATGCTTCTCGTGGTCTCGGTGCTGGCCGAACGCCTTCAGGCGGACGGTGCAAACCTCGGACTTTCAGAGGAACAGGCCGAAAGGCTGCGAAGCGCCGCCGAAGGCGCCGCACGGTTCAGCTACGAGCGTCCCGCTACGGTTGATGCCATCATGCTCATGGCAGAGCGTTTGCGCAACAGGTTCGGCGTCAACAGGACAGCGGAGGCAGCTCAGTTTGACGTGAGAGAGGATGCGAAACGCGTCGTCTGGATGCTCGATCACGTCTTCTTCAGCGCCACCGTTTTGCGCAGCGACATCGAGGCCGCACAGTATTTTCAGGGCGAAAACAACCGTGGTGCATCGATGCAGCTCGTCGACCTCGTCAAGTCGCTGAACCTCAGGTTTGTGCCTGAGGCTGATCTCGAAAAGTATGCGGCTCTCTGGACGAATCTGGCCGAACAAAGAACGCGGGGTACTTTTCAGGGAAGCGATGCCGTCGAGCGCGTGTTGCTTCCGTCCATGCTCATTGTCCGCGGGCTCTGGACGTTCGAGGCCGAGGCGAATGATGCCGACGACTACAGGCACTTCATCAGCGGCCGCGGCGATTTTGCAAGGAAAAGGATTTCGGACTCAAGGGCCGGTACTCAGGGCGAGGCCACGTTTCCGACGCTTTCCTCGATGCCGCGCACGGGTGTTCCGTTCTTCAGGACACTTGTCTGGAGCGCGGTTCTGCTTGCTGCCGTGAGGCGGACGCTCGACACTGAGGCAGATGATTATCAGCAGTACATCACGGGCCAGGAACTCGAGCCTCTGCTCTGCAACGGACTTGTTTACTGGGCCGACGCCTTCATGACCGACGCCGACGGCAGCATGCCGAATCGTTTCGAAGCCTTCATGGCGTCGGCACTCGAGGATCCTTCGCAGGTGAATCCCGACCTCCTCGCCGAGGCGGACATCGTCAAGGAGTGTGCCGCTCGTCTTGCGCGCGATCCCGCCTATGAAGGATGGCGCGAAGCGCTCCTTCTCGTGATGGAGACGTTGAGACTGTTGTGGGAGAGGCTCGACTGGCGCCGCATCGTCAGGGCGCTTGCGCTTGAAAGGACCGGCGAATGCCTGCTGCTCGTGCCGTATGCCTGCGGCCGGGCGGAGGAGACGGTTGCGGAGCTCTTCAGGCGAGTCCGATATCGCCCGTCGTCGATGACAGGTCCGAACGGGCACAACGGGGACAACGAGGAGAGCAAGAAGGAAAAGAAGAATCATGCGCACCAAGTGAGCAAGGCAAGCAAGATGGTTGTATTTGATCTGTATGAGGCCTGCGGGAGTCGTTCCGAAAGCATCGCCGCCGTGTTCAATTCGTAGGAGTTTTTGATGATGAAGGAAAACACTTTTGCCGTTAGCCTCACCTTGGAGGACCTCAAGCGCCGTCGTCTTGTGATTCCGTGCTTCCAGCGTCCATACCGCTGGACCAGAGATGAGGCCGCAGTCCTCTTCGACGATCTCATGGCTTTTCAAGAGGTCGCGAAGCTCGATTCGTCGATCCGCTATTCGCTCGGCACGATCGTGACGGCAAGGCTCGATCCCAGGGGCGAAGAACTCTTCGTTCTTGATGGGCAGCAGCGACTGACGACGGTCGCGCTTCTCGAGAACGTACTTGAGAGCCATCTTGACAAAGAGATGGCTGACGAGAAGGCGCCGCTTCCGCCGAAGTGGCTTTCCTACAGGAATCTGCCTGAGGGAGCGTCATTCCCTGGCAGGTGGAAGAAGGCGGGACGGAAAGAGGTTTTTGATTCCAACGGCGTAAGAGACGCCTTTGAGGAAAGGCTGTCGATGTCCAAGGACGATTCGGTGGGGCTGGATCCCGAGCGCGTTCTCGAACTGCTTCGCAACCGCGTCTTCTTCAATCTCGCTGAGGTGCCGCTGGAGTCTCTTGCGCAGACGAATGATCAGGAGGTGCACATTGAGGCTGCCATGATGTTCGAGAACGTCAACGTCCGTGGCGTGCCGCTCACCGACGCCGACATTCTCAAGGCGCAGCTTGTCGAGAGAATGGATCCCGACGATGCGGACTTCTACGATCAGACATGGAGCGCGATCCTGAAGGCGCTCGCTCTGAACTCCGTCGAGGCCCTGCCGGATCTTTCGAAAATCGAGGTCAAGGCGGTGAGCACCACCCATGGCGGCCCGCTGTCAGACATCCTGAAGCGATCCCGCGGGCAGAAGGTCCGCGTGCTTGCGGGCACTGGTTCGGATGAAGGGAAGGGGGGACGTAGTTCTTCGACACATGCGGCGCTCGATGCGACGATGCTGCTTGTCACCGCCCGCGTGCTGTGGAAGGCTTTGGTGAATCAGGACGTCGACGACTACCTGACGCGCGAGAAGTTCCAGCTCCGCTTCAAGCCTCTTCTTGACAAGGATGAAGCCCGACGTTGTGGGAACGCCTGGCAGTTCCTGCACCTGATGCTTGTCACCGCTCGCTTCGTGCTCGAATGGTGTCCGAAGTCGGGCAGCGAGGGCTTGTCCTTCGACAATGAGACAAACGCAAAGCTTCTCGGCGATGTCGGCGTGGAGCTTCTCGAGACGCTTATGGCCGAATCCGGCGGCGCCACGGGCCGATACTGGATCGTCCTCGGCGTGCTGCTTTATCGCAACGCCATCGTGAAGAACGGCGGGCGCGGGATTGAGGACGTGACGTCAAGAAACGAGCTGAAGCAGGCTGCGCATGCTCTCAAGCCGGGCGCAAACAAGGGCTTCGCAAAGGATCTCGTCGATCGTCTCAAGGCGTGGGGTGCCCGCCTCGCATTCGAAAAGGGGATCGTCCCCTCCGTGGAACTGGCCTCTCAAATGGCGAACGAGGAGCCGCAGCCTCTTCCGGACAACTCTTCGACGGAGCACTGGCTCTATCCCGGCCGCCGTTATCTATTCTGGACGGACTGGCTCATCCGGTGCGACCGCAGACAGAATTTCGATGTGATGAAGAAGGTCTTCGCCGATTTGTCGACCAAGTTCTTCAAAGATCCCAATTCACAGGTCAAGTTCTTCAAAGATCTCGGGGACAGGATTGAAAAGAGCCGCATCACCTTCAGTGGTCAGGTTGAACACTGGGTCCCGCAGGCTGACGACAGGGCATCCCGCCTTCTCGCCGGGGAAGCCCGTCATCTCGATGAAGAACCTCGCCAGATTGATATTTTTGGGAATCTCGCCCTCATCGACGCCTCGCTCAACAGCAAACTCACCCGTTGCGGCAGTAAGATGAAGGCCGAAATCGTCAAGCAAGCCGGCGGCAACCTGAGCGTGAAACTTCTGTGGCTCACCTGCTGGTCGGAGCTGTGCCAAAGGGATCTGGACATGACGAAGGACCTGCCCGTCCTCAACGCGGCCTGGAACCAGTTCGCACTGGAGGCAACACGGAAATACGCCGCCAAAGCAGGCCAGTGATTAAGCTGTGAACGGTACCGCATGCGGTGAGGAAGGTCGAGGAGATGCACTGAGCGGCGGGCGCTTTTCTTCCTGCCGTGTCGGTGCTCCGGCGTCGATATAATTTTTTTCATGGGCCTGCATTTCGCGGGCCGAGCCTTGAGAAGGGAACGGAGCCTTGACTGAGCCTACTGATGCCGAACATGGGGAAAGGTCCATCGCCGTGACGCTCGGCGAGGTGCTTGCCGGACTTCAGGGCATGGCGGAAATTCCGGGAATGCCTGAATTGGCGGAAATGCCGCCTGCGGGCTTCACGTTTCAGATCCCGCCGTGCCAGAGGCCGTACTGCTGGAAGCTCTCCGACATTGAGCACGTGCTCGCCGACGTGGCCGACATGAGGTCATCAGAATCGACGACGCCCTGGTACTTCGGGCCGATCTGCTTCAGGCGTGACCAGAATGTCATGCAGATCTACGACGGCCAGCAGCGTCTCACATCGATGCTTCTCGTGGTCTCGGTGCTGGCCGAACGCCTTCAGGCGGACGGTGCAAACCTCGGACTTTCAGAGGAACAGGCCGAAAGGCTGCGAAGCGCCGCCGAAGGCGCCGCACGGTTCAGCTACGAGCGTCCCGCTACGGTTGATGCCATCATGCTCATGGCAGAGCGTTTGCGCAACAGGTTCGGCGTCAACAGGACAGCGGAGGCAGCTCAGTTTGACGTGAGAGAGGATGCGAAACGCGTCGTCTGGATGCTCGATCACGTCTTCTTCAGCGCCACCGTTTTGCGCAGCGACATCGAGGCCGCACAGTATTTTCAGGGCGAAAACAACCGTGGTGCATCGATGCAGCTCGTCGACCTCGTCAAGTCGCTGAACCTCAGGTTTGTGCCTGAGGCTGAGCTCGAAAAGTACGCGGCTCTCGGGACGAATCTGGCCAAGGAAAGACCGTGGGGAACCTTTCAGGGAAGCGATGCCGTCGTGCGCGTGCTGCTTCCGTCCATGCTCATTGTCCGCGGGCTCTGGACGTTCTGGGCCCATTGGAATGATCCTGCCGACTACAGGCACTTCATGAGCGGCGGCGGTGCTCTTGCAAGGAAAAGAATGTCGGACTCAAGGGGTGGTACTCAGGGCGAGGCCACGTTTCCGACGCTTTCCTCGATGCCGCGCGCGGGTGTTCCGTTCTTCAGAACACTTGTCTGGAGCGCGGTTCTCCTTGCCGCCGTGAGGCAGACGCTAGACACTGAGGCAGATGATTACAAGAAGTACATCACGGGCCAGGAACTGGAGCCTCTGCTCTGCAACGGACTTGTCTACTGGGCCGACGCGTTCATGACGGACGGTGACGGCAGCATGATGAAGCGTTTCGACGACTTTATGGCGTTGGCACTCGAGGATCCTTCGCAGGTGAATCCCGACCGCCTCGCCGAGGCGGACATCGTCAAGGAGTGCGCCGATCGTCTTTCGCGCGACTCCGCCTATGAAGGATGGCGAGAGGCACTTCTTCTCGTGATGGAGATGGTGAGACTGTCGTGGGGCAGACTCGACTGGACCCGCGTCGTCAAGGCACTGGCGCTTGAAAGGACCGGCGAATGCCTGCTGCTCGCGCCGTATGCAGGCGGTCGGGCGGAGGAGACGGCCGAGGAGCTCCTCAGGCGAGCTCGACTTCGCCCGTGGGACCTGGCAGGTGCGGGCTGGGAGAGCAGGATGGCTGTTTTTGAGGCGTATGACGCTTGCGGGAGCCGTTCCGAAAGCATCGCCGTCGTGTTCAAGTCGTAGGAGCTCTGATGACGACGGAAAACACTTTTGCCGTTGGAGGCTCAAGAACCGTCATCTGGTGACTCCGTGCTTCCTGCGGCCGTGTCGCTGGACCTTTTTCATCCTTGACGGGCAGCCTTAGCGCGAAGCTCCTGTGGCTCGCCTGCTGGTCGGAGCTGCGCGAAAAAGATCTGGACAAGACGGAACTGCCCGCCCTCAACAAGGCCTGAAATCAGTTCGCACTGGATGCGACCCGGAAATACGCCGCCAAATCCGGCCGGTGATGAGTCAGGGGACGGGCCTTTCGGAGCGCTTTCGGATCATCGCCCGTCCCGCCGTTATTTTCATTTCAGGTCCCGATCGCATCCGAAAATGCTGTCGAAAGCCTCTGGTGATACACTAAGGTAATTTGCATAGACGAAGTGAGTTTCTAGGCGGTATCTCCTAAGACATACTGCCCGACCTAGGCAGTTTGCCATCCCGTATTTGCGGGTTTTTCAAAAATCTCTGTGCCGCAGTCATGCGCACGGAGATTTTTTGATGCAACATCTCCATGTTTCCTCTCCGCCGGCCCGTCGGGCGCTCCCTTTCCCGGATGGAAAACAGAATCCCCCAAAAATAGAAACACTGGAGAGCCAGGTTATGACCCGACAGAAAGAGGAGGCCAGGCGCGAAGCCGGCCTCAAAGGGCTTTATCGCTCGGAACTCGAGCACGACGCGTGCGGCGTGGGTGCCGTCGTCAACATCAAGGGCAGGGCGTCGCACAAGGTCATTGAAGATGCGCTGCTGATTCTGCACAACCTCGACCATCGAGGCGCCGTGGGCGCCGATCCGCTCTGCGGCGACGGCGCGGGCATTCTCATTCAGATTCCGGACGCCTTCTACCGCGAGGAGATGCGTGCGCAGGGCGTTGAGCTTCCCGCAGTCGGCGACTACGGCGTCGGCATGATCTTCCTGCCGCAGGAGGCCGCCTCCCGCGCCGCCTGCGAACAGGAGCTCGAGCGCTCGGTCAGGCGCGAAGGCCAGGTCGTGCTCGGCTGGCGCGACGTTCCCGTCTGCGAAGTGATGACGATGAGTCCGACCGTGAAGGCGAGCGCGCCCGTCATCCGCCAGATCTTCATCGGCCGCGGGCCCGACGTGATGGTCCAGACCGCGCTCGAGCGCAAGCTCTACGTCATCCGCAAGACGGCCTCCCACCGCATTCAGGCCCTGAAGCTCACGCACGGCTCCGAGTACTTCGTGCCGTCGATGAGCACGCGCACCGTCGTCTACAAGGGCCTGCTGCTCGCCGATCAGGTCGGACAGTACTACCTTGACCTGCAGAACGAAAAGGTCGAGAGCGCCATCGCCGTCGTGCACCAGCGATTCTCGACCAACACCTTCCCGAGCTGGGCTCTTGCGCATCCGTACCGCTACATCGCGCACAACGGCGAAATCAACACGGTCCGCGGCAACAACTTCTGGCTGCGCGCCCGCGAGCAGGTCTGGCAGTCGCCCGTGCTCGGCGGCGAGATCCGCAAGCTCGCCCCGATCATCTACGACGGCCAGTCCGACACGGCGAGCCTTGACAACGCCATCGAGCTGATGGTGATGTCGGGCTATTCGCTCGCGCAGGCGATGCTCATGCTCGTGCCCGAAGCCTGGGAGAAGTCGACGACGATGGATCCCGACAGGCGCGCCTTCTACGCATATCATGCCCCGATGATGGAGGCCTGGGACGGTCCGGCCGCCATCGTCTTCACGGACGGCGTGCAGATCGGCGCGACGCTTGACCGCAACGGCCTCAGGCCCGCGCGTTACGTGCTCACCGATGACGACACGGTCGTGCTCGCGAGCGAAGTGGGCGTCCTGCCCATTCCCGAAAGCCGCATCCGCCGCAAGTGGCGCGTCGAGCCGGGCAAGATGCTCCTCATCGACACGGGCCGCGGGCGCATCATCGAGGACGACGAGATCAAGAACCAACTCGCCCTCGCCAAGCCCTACCGCGAGTGGGTCGACCGCCTCAACCTGAGGCTCGCCGACCTCGCGGGCGCCGCCGAGGCCGAGCCCGACGAAGCCGTCGGCCCCGAGCGCGTCCGGGAGCTGCAACGCGTCTTCGGCCTCACCCAGGAGGACGTCGACCTCATTCTCGTGCCGATGGCCAGAAAGGGAATGGAGCCCGTGGGCAGCATGGGCAACGACGTCTCGCTCCCGGTCCTCTCGAAGAAGTCCAAGCCGCTCTCCCAATACTTCAAGCAGCTCTTTGCTCAGGTGACGAACCCGCCGATCGATCCGATCCGCGAGGAGCTCGTCACGAGCCTCATCAGCTACATCGGTCCGAAGCCCAACGTGCTCGACGTCAACGACGTGGAGCAGACGAGGCGCATCGAGGTCTCGCAGCCCGTCCTTACGGACGCGGAGATGCGCAAGCTCCTCTCGATTTCCGACTACACCTCGGGCAAGGTGAGGAGCAAGGTGATCGACATCACCTATCCCGCCGCCTGGGGCGGCGCGGGCGTCGAGGCCTGCCTCGCGGGCCTGTGCGCTCAGGCCGTCGACGCGATCAAGCTCGGTCACACGATCCTCATCCTCTCCGACGAGGCGGTCTCGAAGGACCGCGTGGCGATTCCCGCGCTCCTGGCGACCTCGGCCCTTCATCAGCACCTGATCGCCGAGGGCCTGCGCACGACGACGGGCCTCGTGGTGAGCTCGGGCTCCGCGACTGAAACGCACGACTTCGCGCTCCTCATGAGCTACGGCGCCGAGGCGGTGCATCCCTACATGGCCCTCATGACGCTCAAGGATCTCGCGCCCAAGGCCGGGCTCTCGCCCGACGAGGCCGTCGCCCACTACGTCAAGGCCGTGGGCAAGGGCCTCACCAAGGTGATGGCCAAGATGGGCATCTCGACCCTGATGAGCTACCGCGGCGCGAGGATCTTCGAGGCGATCGGCCTGCAGTCGGCCTTCGTCGAGCGCTACTTCACGGGCACGCCCTCGCAGATCGACGGCATCGGCCTCTTCGAGGTGATGCAGGAGGCGATCAACCTCCACAAGGCCGCCTACGGCATCGGCGCCGCCCCCGGCCGCGACCTGCCCACGGGTGGCGAATACGCCTGGCGCGCGGACGGAGAGGAGCACATGTGGACGCCCGAGGCGATCGTCAAGCTCCAGAAGGCCTCCCGCGAGAAGAACTGGAATTCGTACAGGGAATATGCGGACATCATCAACGACCAGAGCCGCCGTCAGATGACGCTGCGCGGCCTGCTGAGGTTCAGGACCGAGGGCTGCACGCCCGTGCCGCTCGACGAGGTCGAGCCTGCGAAGGACATCGTCAGACGCTTTGCAACCGGCGCCATGAGTCTCGGCTCCATTTCGGCCGAGGCCCACGCCACGCTCGCCGTCGCCATGAACCGCATCGGCGCGAAGTCGACTTCAGGCGAGGGCGGCGAGGATCCGAGGCGCTATGAGGCCGAGATGATGACCGGCCTCTCTCCCGTCAAGGCCGGCCAGACGCTCGCCGACGTGCTCGGCAGCGACAGGATTGTCGCGGACGTGAAGCTCGAGGCGGGCGACAGCCTGCACTCGAAGGTCAAGCAGGTGGCCTCGGCGCGCTTCGGCGTGACGGCCCAGTACCTCGCGAGCGCGGACCAGATCCAGATCAAGATGGCCCAGAGCGCCAAGCCGGGCGAAGGCGGCCAGCTTCCCGGCCACAAGGTGACCGAATACATCGCCGAACTCAGGTACTCCGTCCCCGGCGTCGGCCTCATCTCGCCGCCTCCGCATCACGACATCTACTCGATCGAGGACCTCGCGCAGCTCATCCACGACCTCAAGACCGCCAACAGCGCGGCCGACGTCTCGGTGAAGCTCGTCTCCGAAACGGGCGTGGGCACGGTGGCCGCGGGCGTCGCCAAGGCGAAGGCCGACCACATCGTCATTTCGGGGCACGACGGCGGCACGGGCGCAAGCCCGCTCTCGTCGGTGAAGCACGCGGGCAGCGCCTGGGAGCTCGGTCTCTCCGAAGCTCAGCAGACGCTCGTCGTCAACGGCCTGCGCAACCGCGTTGCGATCCAGGTCGACGGCCAGATCAAGACGGGGCGCGACGTCGTCATCGGCGCCATGCTCGGCGCGGACGAATTCGGCTTTGCGACAGCGCCGCTCGTCGTCGAAGGCTGCATGATGATGCGCCAGTGCCACCTCAACACATGTCCCGTCGGCATCGCCACGCAGGATCCGGAACTCAGGAAGCGCTTCCGCGGCAAGCCCGGCGCCGTCATCAACTACTTCTTCTTCGTGGCCGAAGAGGCCCGTCGCATCATGGCCGAACTCGGCATCCGCCGCTTCGAGGACCTGATCGGCAGGTCGGACCTGCTCGTGCAGCGCGACGACATCGACAACTGGAAGGCGAAGGGCGTGGATCTCTCCCGCATCCTTCACCGTCCGAGCGCCGAGCCTTGCGCCATCCGCCACACGCTCGCTCAGGACCATCAGCTTGAGAAGAATCTCGACCATGCGCTCCTGCCCCGCTTCGCCTGCGCGATCGAGGGCGGCGAGACCGTCTCGATCACGACTGCGGTGAAGAACACTCACCGTTCGGTCGGCACGATGATCTCGCACGAGATCGTGAAGAGGCACGGTGCAGCGGGCCTGCCCGACGACTCGATCAGAATCGCGCTTCACGGCACGGCGGGCCAGTCCTTCGGGGCCTTTGCGGCGAAGGGCCTCACGCTCGACCTGTCGGGCGACGCGAACGACTACGTGGGCAAGGGCCTCTCGGGCGGGCGCATCATCGTGAGGGCGCCTGCGGACTTCCACGGCAGGCCGAGCGAAAACATCATCGCGGGCAATGCGACGCTCTACGGCGCCACGAGCGGCGAGGCGTACTTCGCGGGCGTCGTCGGCGAACGATTCGCCGTGAGGCTTTCGGGCGCGAGCGCCGTGATCGAGGGCTGCGGCGACCACGGCTGCGAGTACATGACGGGCGGCACGACGGTCGTGCTCGGACGCACGGGCCCCGGCATGTCGGGCGGCGTCGCGTTCGTCTTCGACGCCGACGGCAGCTTCGAGGCGAACTGCAATCCGTCCATGGTCGCGCTTGAACGGGTCATGAGTCACGAGGAGCAGGTGAGGACGAGCGATCCGCGCACCTGGCACATGGGCTGCACGGACGAGGAGCTCCTCAGGCGCCTCATCACCCGCCACCAGCTCTTCACGGACTCGACGCTCGCGGCCGAGCTGCTCGAACATTGGTCGAGCACCCGCGCGCGATTCGTCAAGGTCATTCCGCTTCAGTACCGCGCCGTGCTGCAGAGCAGGGCTTAAAGGAGATTGCCATGTCTGAAAACCAACGCATCGAATTCGGCCATCTCCCGGTCGAGGAACGCATCAAGAGCTTCAGGGACTTCACGATCCCGCTCAACGACGACGAGGTTCATGCGCAGAGCCTGCGCTGCCTGCACTGCGGCACCCCGTTCTGCTCGAACAACTGTCCGCTTCACAACCGTCCCGTCGACTGGAACCGCCTCGTGCGCGAAGGCGACAGGGAGCGCGCCTGGGCGTGCCTCTCGGCGACGAACTCCTTTCCCGAGTTCACGAGCCGGGTCTGTCCCGCGATCTGCGAGGCGGGCTGCACGAGGTACCTTCTCGACGACGCGGCCGTCGGCATCCGCTCGATCGAGCGCGCCGTCATCGACCGCGCCTGGCGCGAGGGCTGGGTGAGGCCCGAGCCTGCGGCCGTGAGGACCGGAAGGCGTGTGGCCGTCGTGGGGTCGGGCCCTGCGGGCCTTGCCTGCGCCCAGCAGCTTGCCCGTGCGGGCCACGACGTCACGGTCTACGAGAAGTCCGAGCGCCCCGGCGGTCTTCTTCGCTTCGGCATTCCGGGCTTCAAGCTCGAGAAGGACGTCGTCGAGCGCCGCATCAGCCAGCTTGAGGCCGAAGGCGTCAGGTTCGAGCTCTCCGTGGTCGTGGGCGACAGGAAGTTCGAGGCGGGCGTGCACAACGCCGCCAAGCGGAGCGTGAAGGCCGCGGACCTCCTCGGGGAGTACGACGCCGTCGTGCTCGCCTGCGGCTCCGAGGTGCCGAGGGACCTCAAGGTTCCGGGACGCGAGGGCAGGGGCGTCTTCTTCGCCCTTGACGTCCTGCAGGAGCAGAACCGCGTCGACGAGGGCCTCGTCAAGAAGCCCGCCTTCGACTGCAGGGGCTGCGACGTCGTCATCGTGGGCGGCGGCGACACGGGCAGCGACTGCGTCGGCACCGCCCGCCGTCAGGGCGCGGGCAGGATCTGGCAGCTCGACCTGAGCCCCATGCCGCCCGAGAAGGACGACAAGTCCTGCTGGCCCGCCTGGCCGAGGAAGCTTCGCACCTCCACCTCCCACGAGGAAGGCTGCGAGCGTCTCTGGGAGGCCTCCACGAAGGAGATCCTCTTGAACGACAAGGGCGAAGTGAGGGGCGTGCGCTGCGTGAAGCTCAAGTGGAGCCTCGGTCCCGACGGCCGCTTCACGCCGTCCGAGGTGCCCGATTCCGCCTTCGAGATTCCCTGTCAGCGCGTGCTGCTCGCCATGGGCTTCATGCATCCCGCCGCTGCGACGCTCAAGTCCTTCGGCGTCGAGACCGATGCCCGCGGCAATGCGAAGGCGGGCGTCGATGGCTCTGAAGCACCCTTTGCGACCTCGGTGCCCGGCGTCTTTGCCTGCGGCGACACGCGCAGCGGCCAGTCGCTCGTCGTGCGCGCGATGAGCGAGGGCAGGCGTTGCGCCCGCGCCGTGGACGTGTTCCTCACGGGCGACTCGGAGCTGCCGTCCTTCCGGCCGTAAGGCATTCGGGTTGAAGGGACCTGCGGGGGCGTCTTCCTGTCGATGGAGGCGCCCCCGTTTGGCATGGGGTTGAAGGATGTGTTCGCAGGGACGCCGAGCTTGATCGACTTCTGAGAAACGGCTGCTGCGACACGTACAATAAGCTGTCGAAAGTCTTTGCATTCACGTCAACCATGTCCCGCAACGTCAACATCTACAAGAGCTCGAACGGACGGCAGTATGTCCGCGTGAGCGAAAGCTATCGAAATGCCGACGACGACATGCTCGCCGCCTTCGGTCTGAAGCCTCTATGCAGGCTCGAGGAAAAGGCGTTTCTTCGCAGAAAGCTGAGGCTGAAGACCTTCCCGCCGATGGCGTGACGGAAGGCCGCACTTCGGGTCAGGCCTGAGCATCGTGCATCGTTTTCCGCTCTCGCATAGGGTCTTTCACGAATATTGCCCCATTCGGAGCGTACGACGGGGTTACAATTAACAATTCTTCTGTCCCGGAACGCTTCCGCGACAGGTGGTTCAAATGTCCGCAGCAGGCCTCGTGCCTTCCTTCGGCACGCTCAATCGGACGCTCCATGAATTCGCTGCAGCTTCGCACAGCCTTTCGGCGCCTTTTCGCGCAGTGGTACCTGCTCGGCCTTGCGGCGCGGTGCCTGCAGTTCACGCTCATCTTCGAAGCGGTCTCGCACGGCGTGGGTGCGGCCTGGATGGGTGCCGTCATGGCGGCGAGTTCCGTGGCCTGCGCCGTCTTCACGATCTATGCGGGACGGCTCTACAACCGCTTCGGGCCTTCACCGCTCAACCGCTGCGCAGCGCTCTGCTGTGCGGGCGCGGGATTTCTGGCGACGCAGCATGAGGCGCCTGCTGCGCTTGCCGTCGCCTGGATGCTCACGGGCATGACGCTCATGCTCGCCGCAACGGCAGGCTATCGCGGCATCGGCGGACTCTTCGGCGCGGCGGACCGCGTCTCGCGCTTTTCGAGAATGTGCCTGTTGAGCAACGTGAGCGAGATTGCCATGCCCGTCGCGATCGGTGCGCTCTTCTCGCAGGCTCCGGACCTCATGCCCTTCATCGTGCTGGCGGTCTCTCTGGCGCTTTCCTTCCTTTCCTCCGGCGTTTCGCGTTCGGACCTCAGGGCGCACGGCCTTGTTGAGTCGACGGACCTGCTTGTGAACATCAGGCGACTCGCGGGCTCGGGGCCGCTGCTGGCGGGCGTGGTGGCGGGCTCGGGCGTCAACGCGCTCTTCTGCATTCTCGACATTCTCGTTCCCACGGCGGGCGGCGGTATGGGCCTCACGACGATCCAGACGGGGACGCTCCTTTCGGCGTGCGCGCTCGCGCAGGTGGCCGCAAGCTCGCTTCTGTCCGTGCGCGCCAATCACAGGACGCTTCTGCCTCAGCTTCGCAACGCGCTGCTTCTGGGCGGCGTCGCGCTCTCGGGCGCCGCACTGGCCGACGGATTCGCGTCCTTTCTGCTCGTCGTGTCGGTGGCGGGTTTCGGATTCGGTCTGGTCAAGCCGCTTTCGATGAGCACGCTCTTCCAGTACGCGCCGCCCGAATCGGTGGGCGACATCGTGGGCATGAGGTTCATGCTCAACAACCTCGGCCGAATCATGATGTCGCTCTTCATGGCGGCGGGCGTCGGCGGCTTCATGTCCTCGACGGTCTTTCTCAGCACGCTCGCCCTGATCGTGCTCGTCGTGACGATCGGCGCTTCGATCAGGAGAGGACCTCAGGAGAGACCTCAGAGGTGACGTGCGCGGAAAGCAGGTGGGGGTGTCGCTGATGCGCCGAACTGTACCTACGTATCCCGGAGCCTACAATTCAAGAGGAATGCTTGACACTTGAGGAGCCCCATGTCCGACGAATTCAATCTTGTGAACGATCTCGCCGAATCCCGTGCGCAGGTCTACGGCGCATATGCCGACTTTTTCTCCGGCAACGGCTCTTCGGGCTTTGCCGGCAACTGGTCCGAGTTGGTCCGCTATCAGACGGGTGTCGAGGCCCTGCTTGAAATGACGTCCGGGCCCGCGCCCGAGCCGCTGCCCGAGCCCATCGTCATGGACAGGCTGTATGCGAGGCTTTTTCAGGGCGTTGGCGAAAGAACCGTGCCGCTTTGCGCCTCGGCCTACACGGGCGAGCACCGCATGATGTGCGGGGCCGATTGCCGTCGCATGCTTGAAGCCTACAGGGCCTTCGGCTTTCTTCCATCCGAGGCGGACGCGCCCTTTGCGGACTCGCTGGGCGTGGAGCTTGCGTTCATGTCGCTCCTCGCGCAGACGAAGGCGCCCGCAGGAAAGCAGCGGGAGTTTCTGACCGCATGCTTGATCCCGCTTGCCTCGACCGTCGCGCATGAACTGCAGGGGCTGGAGACGGGGGCCGTCGGAGACGTTCTGGCGATGCTCCTTCGCACGATGAAGTCGGACGGAATGCTGCTCGAGCGGGCGGACGCCTGCTGATTTCGGACGTTCAGTCGTCCATATCCCTGATGAATGCCTGGAGTTCCTCCAGGCATTTGACGTTCAGGCAGTGGTAGGCTGCGGAGCGATGGGCTTCCACGGTGCGCTCGCTGATGCCTAGACGGTCGGCGATCTGCTGGTTGGCGAGACCAGCGGCGGCGAGCTTCACGATCTGGCGTTCTCGATTGGTGAGTCCTTCGAAGAGGCCGCAGACTTCGTCGTGGTGGTGTTGCATGCCTGCGCGGACCTTCTCGAGGCTGCTCTCGACTGCGGCGATGAGGACGTCGGGCGCAACGGGCTTTCGAAGAAGGTCGAAGGCGCCCTGCTTGAAAGCAGTGACTGCCATGTCGACGTCGGCATGGGCCGTCATGAAGACGACGGGCCAGCGCCAGCCCTTGTCGAGCAGCTTTCGCTGGGTTTCGATGCCGTTGAGTTCGGGCATCTGATAGTCCAGGATGAGGCAGCCCGGAACGGACGGATCGTCCTCTTCGAGGAACTTCTCGGCCGACGCATGAACGACGGCTCTGAGTCCCTTGCTCAGCAAAAGAAAGCAGATCGCGTCTGCAAAAGGTTCGTCATCGTCGACGATTCGGATGAGCATCTGCGTTTTTTCAATCATGTTCGCCTGCGTGAGGAAGGATCAGTCGTGCCTCAAGGCCGCCGCAAGCGGCGGGAGACAGCCTGAGATGGCCGCCATGGCCGGTTGCGATGGAGTTTACAAGAATCAGGCCGAGTCCCATGCCCGAGGACTTGGTCGTGTGCAGGGGCGCCGTCATGCGGGCGACTTCATCCTGCGTGAGCTGCGGGCCGTTGTCGGAGACGACGACCACAAGCCTCTCCTCCGTGCACTCGATGCGGATCGTTATCCTCGGATCTGCGATGCCTGCAGAGGCGAGAGCGTCGACGGCATTCTGCATTAGGTTGTGCAGCGCGATGCTGATTTCAAGGGAGGAGACTCGAACGGTGAACTTTTCGGACGGTGCGGGCGGCTCCAGAATGATCTCTCCCTCAAAGCGCGTGTTGCGCTTGAAGAGGCCGACGGCCTCTTCGACCACATCGCGCAGATCGGTCGTGATGCGGTCGACGGCATCGGTTCTTGCATAGAGCCTCACGCGTTCGACGATGTCAGCCACTCTTTCGGCCTGTGCGTTGATCTTCGCGAGGACGCCCTCGGATATTTCGGGCGTGAGCGAGCCCGAGGCGCAGAAGTTTCGCAGTCCCTGGACGTAGGCGAGGATGGCGCCGACGGGCTGTCGGATTTCGTGCGCGAACATCGTGCTCAGCTGTCCGAGAAGTCCGACGCGCAGAAGACGCCTGTAGCGTTCTTCCGACTCCAGGGCCTCGCGGCGCAGGCGCCGCTCGTTTTCCAGCGTTCGCTTGAGCTCACGGGTCCTGATCTCGACCATGCGGCGCAATAGGGCTGCAAAGCCGAAGCAGAGGAAGGCCGCGGCGAGAGGCACGGCGGCGAAGAGCCAGTACTTTTCGACGAAGTCGCTGAAGCTTCTTTCGTTCATGACGTCGTAGACGCCCGTGCGGAAGGCCTTGAAGACGCGGTCGGTGCTCTGAAAGTCGGTGGTGATGCTCCAGCGCACGCCATCGGGTGATGCGGGCATGCCTAGGAGCGTGAGCACGACTTCGCGTGTCGTCTCGGGATCCGCGCCGCGCACGGCCGAAAGCGTCCAGTTGGGATGCTGGTCCGTTGAGCGCATGCAGGGGGTGGTCGCCTTGAGGGCCACGGGCTCGAGTTTGCGCCGGGCCTCGGAGTCCGCAGGGAAGAAGTCCTCGAGAATGCAGCTCGCAACAACGCCGACGTCGGCGCGTCCGTCGAGCACGGCCTGAACGACGTCCTCGGCGGATTGCATCAGAAAGCGCTGTGACTTGAAGAAGGCGGTCGCATCGTAGCCTGCCCGTTCGATTTCGCCCATGCCGACGAGGTAGCTGTACGGTCCGTTCGGATGGTTGGCGACCAGAGTGCGCCCGCGCATGTCCTTGAGGCGTTTGATTCCGCTGTCCCGGCGGGTGAAGAAGAGCGAGCCGTAGGACTTGTTCGGGTCGGGAAAGCGGCTGTCGGTGATGGTGAGGAGGTCGCGCGAGCCTTCGGACAGGTTGCGGCGCGAGACGCCCGACGTGGAAATGAAGTAGTCGACCTCGCCGCGCTCGAGCATGTGACCGAGCTCCGTGAGCGGGACGCGATCGCGGATCGTAACGTTCGAGGGGCCGAATCTTGCCTCGAGCGCCTTGACGGACCGGTCGAGCGGGTTGAGCGAGGTGTGCCGTGCCCGCCCGACGTGACGGCGATGCGCACAGTAGTCCCGGCCAGAGCCGGTGCGCACTGCAGGGCGAGAACGGCCAGCAGGACGGCGCAGGTGAGGCGGATCATGTTTGCGATGAGAGGTGCTGTACTTACGTATCGAAGGTTATACCATGAAAATTGAGGAAGTCATCTTCGCAGTCCCGGACCAGGGCGGGCGGAGGTGAACAGGAGACCTCAGAATTTCATTGACCATAAAGGAGTAAAGCCATGCATGACCCCCATGGACTCGCTCTCAACCGACGCGATCTGCTCAAGTCGATCGGCACGCTTTCCGTTGCAGGCTCGACCACAGGCATGTTCGTTCCGATTGCCGGAGCAGCCGAAGCCGCCAAGGAGTGGACCGGCTATTCGATCTGCGACCACTGCAACCACGTGCCCTCGTGCGGCATCAAGTTCCATGCACGCGGGAACGTGATCGAATCGATTGAAAACTGGAAGGAGAACCCCCGCCACATTCTCTGCTCGAAGGGACTGGCGACGCTCCAGCGACTCTACAACCCGAATCGTCTGCTCCATCCGATGAAGCGCACGAATCCCAAGGGCAGCGAGGATCCTGGATTCGTCCGCTGTTCCTGGGACGAAGCCTACAGGATGATTGCCGAAAATCTTCTGCGCATCAGGAAGCGGTACGGTGCGGACAGCGTGATGTTCTATGCGGGCGACCCGAAGGAACCGCGTCCGCCCATCATCCGTCTTGCCCGTCATTTCGGCTCCGTGCACTGGGCCAACGAATCGTCGGCCGCCTGCCGCGCCGGCTGCATGCAGGCCGAGCAGCTCACTTGGGGCCGTCCGTCGACGGGCGCCATGCCGACCGAAAAGACGCGTTCCTTCATGATCATGGCGACGAACGTCTGGGCACAGCCGCTGGGCTGGTGGGAGTCCCTCGTCAAGGCCAAGGCCCGCGGCTGCAAGATCATCACGGTCGACACCCGCCGCACGAAGGCCGCCGAGCTTGCCGACATCCATCTGGCGCCCCGCGTGGGCACCGACAGCGCGCTTGCCATGGGCATGATCCGCGTTCTCATCAAGGAAGGCCTCTACAACCGCGAGTTCGTCGAGAAGTGGTGCCACGGCTTTGAAGAGCTGGCCGCTTACTGCGAGACCTTCACCCCGGAAAAGACAGAGGAGATCACCGGCGTGCCCGCCGCCGACATCGTGGCCGCGGCCCGCATGTACGCCGAAGGCCCCGGCTCCTTCTCGCTCACCACGCAGAGCCTCACGCACAACCTCAACGGCGTCAACAACGCCCGAGCCCTGCTGCTCATCCCGTCGATCCTCGGCTACATGGACGCCCCGGGCGGCGCGATGTTCCCGACGAACCCGAAGGGCCAGCAGACCTACGGCTTCGGCATGCACACGAGCTTCTACGACGGCAAGTGGTGGAACGCCAGGGAGCAGAAGGACCGCCGCCTCGACAAGGACTTCGTCCCCGTCTGGCACCACATGATGGTTCCGTTCAGTCCGAACCTGCTGCCCGAATGGGTGAAGGAGGGCAGGATCCGCGCCTTCTGCGGCTGGGGTTTCAACGTCATGATCTGGCCGCAGCCCGAGGAATACGCAAAGGCGATCTCGAAGCTTGAGTTCGCGTTCGCGACCGACTACTTTTACCGCAAGGAAAGCCACAGGGACCTCGACCTCATCCTGCCCGCCGCCATGAACTTCGAGCGCTATGCGCCGTTCGGCATGTACGGCGCGAAGTATGCGCCGAGGACGCCCGTCAAGCCGCTCGGCGAAGCGAAGGAGGACTGGCGCATTGCGCTCGAAATCGGCTGCCTCGTCGACAAGCCCGAGAACTTCTTCGACGGCGACCCTGTCAAGGCCTGCAACGCGGTACTCAAGGTCTGGGAAGGCAACTACGAAAAGGCCGTCGCCGCTCTGCCTGCCGTCTCGACGCTCAAGTGCGAGAAGAACGAGCCCTACAAGTACGTCTCCGGCAAGCTCCGTCCGGACGGCAAGCCCGGCTTCAACACGCCGACGGGCAAGCTCGAGCTCTTCTCCACGATCACGTCGAAGTACGGTCTCGAGGGTCTTCCCGTCTACAAGGAGATGATGAAGCCCGAGGGCGACTTCAACCTGCGCCTCATCAACGGCACGCGCAAGCCCTACATCACGCATTCGAAGACCCGCTCCGATGCGCCGTACCTGCTTGAGCTCGAGCCCGTCAGCACGATTCACATGAATCCTGCCGACGCGAAGAAGCGCGGCCTCGTCACGGGCGACTTCGTCGAAATGCGCAGCAAGTTCGGCGGTCCCGTCCGCGCAAGGATCGACGTCTCGATCATCGTGCCCGAAGGCACGATCGACTCGCAGTACGGCTGGCGCGGCGACCAGAACACCCAGAATCTCATCCCGCGCCAGTGGGATCCGATTTCGGGCTACGCGCCGTATTTCGAAGTCAACGTGAGCGTTGCCAAGGTCAAGTAAGGAGGCTGCAATGAGTCGCTACGGCATCATTTTCAACGTAGACCGCTGCATCGGCTGCGAAGCCTGCTTTGTGGCCTGCAAGGAAGAAAACAAGGTCGCTCCCGGCATTCAGTGGAATAAGATCCGCCGCATCGAGAATGTCGGAAAGCGCGTCATCAACTACTATCGCGTCTCGTGCCAGCACTGCGAGGATCCCGCATGCATGAAGGTCTGCCCCGCAAAGGCGATCTCCAAGGGGCCGCACGGTGAAGTGCTCGTCGACCACAAGAAGTGCATCGGCTGCAGGATGTGCCTGGCCGCCTGCCCGTACGGTGCGCCGCTCTTCAACGAGGACGGCAGGACCGGATACTTCGGCGACAAGGAGCCGCTCCTCAAGCCCGAGCCCAAGGCCCATCAGGTGCGCGTCCCCGGCAAGGCCGAGCACTGCACGCTCTGCACCCATCGTCTCGCCGAAGGGCGTCTGCCCGCCTGCGTCGAAAACTGCTCGACCAAGGCCCTGACGCTCGTCGACTACGACTCGAAGGATCCTGAAGTCCAGGCGCTCATCAAGCGCTCCATCTGCCTCTCCGAAGAGGCGGGAACGCAGCCCAAGGTCCGCTACATCTGCTCGAACATGGACTTCAAGTCCGTCAAGCTGAAGTAGGGTTCCTGACGGACGTCCTGTTCTGATGACCATGAAAGCCGGGCGGTCTCGCGACCTGCACGGCTTTCTGTTTATGTGGGACTGAAGCAGGACGGAGGACTCAGGAGCTTCAGGATTGACTCACCTCCAGGGCGTCTCCTTGGCGGCATTGCGGCCCGCGATGCGGCCGTAGACGATGTAGTCCGTCACGGCGCAGAACCTGCCCGAGGGCACGACGGCGAAGGAGCTGCCGACGAAGCCGGTGATCCTGAAATCAGGTTGCTCGAAGAGCTCGAGCTGTTCTCAGGAATCGCTTCGTGCGGTCATGCCGCATATGTCGCCCATAATTGACTTTCTTGCCGTTGTCAATCCCTCGGAAACACCGTGGTGCCTGCGTTTGCGGGTCTATAGACTTCGTGGCGACCAATTTCGGCGGACCAGCGACCACGGGCCCGCCGTTCTCATGACAAAGGAGTTCGAAAATGTTCAAGAAGTCTCTGATCGCCGTTGCCTCGCTGCTTGCCGCCGTCGGCACGGCCCAGGCCTGCAGCACGCTCGTGATCGGCAAGGCCGTTTCCGAAACGGGCAACATCATCGTCGCCCACAACGAAGACAACGGCGGCCGTCTCTTCAACATGCAGCACTATGTTCCGCCCGCCAAGCACAAGAAGGGCGAAATGCTGAAGTTCGAGAAGTTCGCGGCCGAAATCCCGCAGGTCGAGGAGACGCTGGGCTTCTACTGGACGCAGACCTTCGTTCCTGACGGCGCGAGCTTCGCCGACGGCTTCTTCAACGACGCCGGCGTCGTGGTCGCCACGAACTGGTGCGGCGAGATCTTCGACGCCGACCGCATGGAAGTCAAGGACGGCGGCATCGGCTACGGCATTCGCCGTCTGGTGGCCGAGCGCGCTCACTCCGCCCGCGAGGCAGTGGACATCGCGACGAAGCTGCTCGCCGAATTCGGCTACTTCCACGATGGGCGCACGTATACGTTCGCCGACGCCAACGAAGCCTGGCAGCTCGCCATCCATCAGGGCAACAGCTGGGTCGCCCGCAAGATTCACGACAACGAAGTCGTCTACATCCCGAACAACTTCCTCATGGACAAGGTTGACCTGAACGACAAGGAAACCTGGAAGATCGAGCCCAAGCAGGTCGAGCGCGCCATCAAGGACGGCCGCCATGACGCCAAGAACCCGATCTTCAACTGGCGCAAGGTCGTGGCTCAGGAATCCGTTCGCCACGAACGCTGGAACGCCAACCGCAACGTCCTCGCCTGGAAGCTCCTCACGGGCGTCGAATACAACGATCCTGAAAAGTTCCCGTACAGCGCCGTCATCGACCGCAAGCTCGGCGTCAAGGACGCCATGGCCCTCCTGCGCCTGCACGAGGACTACATCGGTCAGGACCAGGAGCTCTATCACTCCAAGTCCGAAGGCATCTGCCGCACGACGTCCCATGACTCGATCGTTTACAACCTGACGGCCGATCCGACGCTCACCGAAGCCTGGAAGACGCTCGGCCGTCCGTGTCAGTCCGTCTTCGTGCCGCTCTATCCGCTCGCCGGTCCCGCCAAGGGCACCGCCTTCACGGATCCGGCCACGGCCACGAAGGAACACTTCGCGGGCACTCCCGCCATGTTCGACTACCGCGCCGACTTCACGCCGCACAGCGTCTTTAGCGCCTCCAACAACGCCATCGACTACCTGCGCGGCGACGAACTCGCCAAGCGTACGCAGCTCATCCAGGCTGAGGAAGACAAATTCATGAAGGACCGCGCCGCCGTGACGAAGAAGGCCGCTGGCCTCAAGGGTGAGGAACGCACGAAGTTCCTGCACGACTACAACCAGAAGTCCTATGACCATGTCCTCAAGATCATGCAGGCCGAAAACGCCCGCCTGATGCCCAACAAGGTCAAGATCCTCGCCGACGTCGTCAAGGCCGACGGCGACGGCACGGTCGACTTCGCGCTGCTCGGCGCCAAGGGCCACGAAGTGCTGAGCGCCAACATGGAGGCGACTCGCGCCGGCATGAGCGCCAACCAGCTCAACTCCACCCGTCAGTGGAAGAACTTCGCTCCGGCTGAAAAGATGGTCTACAAGGACGTCAACAACGACGGCATCACCGACGTCGTCTTCACGTTCAAGGCCAAGGACGTCACGAAGGGTGCCGTTGCCGGCGCCGCCATGGACCTCTGGCTCTACACCCAGATCAACGGCCATCGCGTGACGGGCTTCGACGTGGTGCCTGTCGAAAACGACAAGGTCAAGATGAACAAGGGCGCCCGCGACGGCAAGGGCCTTCTGTAATCACGGCCACGGGTCCCGCCGGCGGGACCCGTCCCTGACCTGAAAAGAGGGCGCGCGGTTCATCGAATCGTGCGCCCTCTGCATTGCGGTAGAGCGGGGTAGGCCTGTTTTGCGAAAGCTGTCTTTCGCTCAGTTGGCGGGGGACTCGCCGTCGGGGCATGGCTCGGGAGAAACACAGCTCGGGAGAAAGGCAAAGATCGGTCTGAAGATTGACCCTGATTGCATGTCCTGAAGGCGTTTCCGCCAAAGAGCATCGGACGGGACTAGGATGGAGGCAGGGTAGAAACGTCGGGAAACAGTCATGTCCGTTCGAACATTTCGGGATTCGCGTTCGATTCACATGGCGGCCGTACCGGCCGGCGACAGGGAAGATTCTTCAACGTCGGAAGACGAAGTCGAAAGTCTCGCGGCCTTTGCGACGCTTGACGAGCACGAGCTTGAGTTTCTCCGCTTCATTTCAAGCGATCCGGCCTATCGAGGGCCGCACGTTCCGAGTTCGGAGGAGATCGCACAATTCAGACGTCGGCACGACGACGAGAAGGCGGGATTCTGAAGAGGCACCAGGCTTGTGCCTTCTTCCTCAGTAAGGCCGAAGCCCGTCGGGAGGCTTCGGCGCAGATGTTTGTGAAAGGTTCGGATGAACGTCGGGCGGCGTTCAAAAAAGCTTGCCCGTGAAGAAAGACTTGAGGACGTTTCCCTCGGGATCTTCGGGCACCGTATCGAGAATGGCGCCGTAGATGATCCCGAACGCGTCGCAGACGTCTCCGTCGGTCGAACCCTCGAGGTTCGCCATGGCCTTCTCGAAGCGCTCGCGCATCTGAGGCGTCTGCCTTTCCAGTGCGGCCTCAAGGGCGACGGAATAGGCCGCCCTGGCGAGCCTGACGTTCTCCTCCGACATCGCGGGCTTTTCGCCATGGCTCCTGAGAGCGTTCTCGATGCTCTCGATCTTGAGCCTGAACATCTTCCTCACGTCCTCTTCGCTCATGTCGGCCGTGAGCGTTCTGGCCGCCGCATCCAGATCGTCGTAGGCAAGGCCCTGCGCACCCACGAGATTGAGGTCTCGGCAGGCCTTGGCCGACAGACGGCCGCAGAGGGCCTTCGTCGTGCGCATCTCGGCCTCCATCACCTTCGGACTCGAATAGGGCACACCCTCGGCCATCAGGCGCTGAGTGAGCAGAAGGCTTCCCTGAAGGATTTCCTCGGAGAGGGCCGCAAGCTCGTCGCTCGTGCCGTGGTCGTGCACGGCGCGCAGCTTCGCGCCGTCAATGCCCGCCTTCTTGAACTGTTCGACGACGTGGTTGAGAAAGAGCCTGCTCGCTGCAAGGTCGCGGATGAAGTCGGCATAGGCCTCGGCCTTTTCTCCGCTGAAGCCGAAGGCGTCGGCGCTTCCTTCTATCACGGCGGGATCGGTCATGCCGGCCGTGATCTCCTCGCGCATGAGTTGATTGTCCGTGGCCGCGCAGACGGGCTGCGAGCCTGCGGCGAGGGCGCAAAGCATGAGGACGGCGGGAAGAATCTTCTTCATGAAAGCTCCGGGAAAGGCCAGGGTGAACTTCAATCCTATCGCAGATCCAAAGGTCATGTCTCCTTGAGGCGACTCGTGGTCGAAGGTCTGTGCGTCGTTCATGCCTGAGTGCGTCTCATGCTGACGCATCCAGAGGCATCATGAGGATGGAGGAGGTCATCCTGCCGTCGAGACCGCTTCCTCCTCATTGAGCGGCTTCGGCGGCGGGGTGCCCGACACTTTTTCGTTTGATGGAGATCAACCATGCGTCGTTCCATTCTGTTGCTTTTCAGCTTTGGCGTCATCGTCGCGGGTGCCTCGGCGGGCGATCTGCACACCGACATCTTCGGCAACGGCTGCGACGGTGATTGGAGCATTCCCGTCGGGCAGGTCGAGCCCGGCAGCGAAGGACGCCTGAGGGTCGATGTGTTCGGCAATATCTACGTTGAGGATCGACCGTTTCCTGTCGGTCATACGGACCATTCGACGGGGGAAGGCTGGCTCCACATGGATTCGTTCGGCGGAGTTCGAGCGGGCGACAGCCTGTTTGAGATCGAGGACGCCGACCAGGCGCTGAAGCTCAGAAAGTGAACAGTCAGATGTTGCCTACGCAACGGCGAGAGACGATTGAATGCTCTGTAGGATTGACAACCTAAGACTTGAGGTTGTTTATCATATTCTGTCGTTTGGTGAGATAAGTCTGAATCAATTTGTCGAGTTCTTTTGTGGATGTGCCAAGGAATTTCTTATCTTGATAAATTAGGATCTGAAAGGCTTTCTCTTTGCCTGAGCTAACTTCTCTTTCTTTGCCAATAAGATCAAAAATAAATTGCTCGAACCAAAATATTATTTTCCGAAGAGGAATTTCGTAAGCTAATGCAGCATGCATTTTTGTTTTGAAAGTGTGCGCGACAACCGTGGGGTCATAGAAGATTTCTAGGAGGTAAGTTGAACTGAGGATGCTGTGTTTGTAGGAGTTGTGAATATCGTTGATGACATAAAGGAAGTCAAAGTTCGCTTCTAGGTTTATTTTTTTTATAAAGTTTTGATGGGATTTTGTCCATTCTTTAGATTTGCATAAGTTAAGTACTTTACCGAGACTGTCAACTTCGATCTTGCTTTCGGAGTCGAATAATAAGTTGTCGTTTGTACTTTTGATGTACATTAGAGTTATTATTATGTCAATAATCTTTTTTATTTCGTAAATTATCTCCTCGTAATGAAACGCCGTACTGTGAATCTCTTGTGGGTTGCTATAAATTGATGTTCTGTATATAAAGTTTAATATGTTGTTTATATGTCGTAGGCGATAAGCTATTGAAAAGCAAATAAGGTCTGAGGATATGTAGCGATCGAAGTTTTTGATTTCGTGGAAGGCGCCTGAGAGTTTATTTTCTCCCAGGTTTAGAAATGTGCCGGACGCAATTTTGGTACTTATTTGTGGGATTCCCTGCGGGAAGTCGTTGTCGTTATGGCGGTAAGTTATGCGGAAAAGGACGGTCCTGTTAAATGTATCCGGAACGACCTTCCAGAGATTGCGTGTTTCGTCGTAGACGGCGATGTATCCTTCCGGGGTTGGGGGAGGTGCTTTTAGTGTGACGTTGTCAGGTAATATAAATTTTTTAGGATTAAAGGGGTCGTATTGAACTGGTATTTCGCCGTCAAAATATTTATGTTCGTGATCGTAATGATATCCTATAGTGAGATTTGAATCGCTTTGCATTTGTCGTCTTTCGTTTTGTGGAATTGTTTAATTGGTTGGTGCATGTTTTGAACTGTGATGTTTTTGATTTGTTGCACATGTTCAAACATAAATACTATCATGAACTCTGAGAAGAAGTCTTTTCGTGGGTTCTTCCACTGTTCGTAACTTAAATAAATGTGAAGGCGCCGTTCCCCTATGGAGGAAACGGCGCCTTGTTCGTCAGAAGTCACTAAATTCCCGTCCTGGCCAGAATCGGGAATCTTTTTTCTAGGGTGGATATCAGGCCTTACCAGACGTGCCTCACGCCCACCGAGTAGCGAACCTTTTCGTCTGCTTCGGCGCCCGTGGTGCGCTCAAGGTCGACGTATGCGAAGGTGCGGTCGGTGAGGTTGAAGCTGGCGCCAAGGCCCCATTCAAGCCACGTGCCGCCCAGGTCCGCGAAGGCCGTGTTGCGGCCCGCGCCGCCCGCTGCCGTCGCCTCGACCTCGCCCTTGAAGTCAAGATCACGCTTCCGCCGATCGACAAGTCGGACGTGGCACGTCTTGTTGACCGTCTCGCCGAATCTCCTCTCATCGTGGCGCGCCTCGCCGCGAGAGAACTGAGTCCCGAAATTGCCGACATTGCCGAGTCGCTCGGCATTCGCATTTTCCCGACGAGCTGGAAGGATCTGGAGATGTCGTGCACGTGTCCGGATTGGGCGGTGCCGTGCAAGCACATTGCAGCCGCCATCTACAAGCTGAGCGAAGAAATTGATGCCAATCCCTTCCTGCTCTTTACGTTGCGTGGCATCGACCTGATTGCCGAAATGGAAAGCCGCGGCGTCGAGCTCGAAAAGGCAGTTGAGGCCGAGATGCCATCCTGGGACGATTTGATCCGGGGACTAGACGAACGAGGCTTCGTCACTGACCTGCATCCGGATGGAGAATCGGATGTCGGCTGGCTCGAAGATCTGCGAAAGCAAACCTTCCGCACGTTCAAGGTTGATGGTGAGAAGATTCGCAACCTTTTTGCCGAGCATCCGGCGGGCTACATCCACGGCGACCTTCGTGCGCTCACGGGGCGTATCGTGAGCGAAGCAGGGAAGCTCGTTGCACATCAGATGCGTACCGTCATCGAACGCACGATTCCCGAGTATGACGAGGCTCGGCCGCTCATCGCGATCAATATTTGGGGGCAGCCTGTTGTGGACGAATCGCTCTTCTGGCGCGAACGACGTGAGAGCGGCCGCTTCATGCGCCAGGAGCTACGCGGACCGAGTGCGTCGGATCCGGTCGGACGAGGCCTGCACAATATGTTTTCGGGCTTCATCACGCATCAGAAGCTTTCTGAAGCGCCGCGCGAGCTGGAGGCTCTCTACGATGCCTGGCTCATCGCCGGTCGTCTCGTCGAGGCGGGCGCAGTCGTGCCGCAGATCTACAGACCGATGGATGACATCTTCGCCGTGCGTTGGATTCCGGCCGTCATGGACGATGAAGTGAAGGCGGTCACCGAAGCCGTCGGCGCAGCCTTCTCGCACGTCGGTCCGGAGTTCCTTCGCATTTCGAAGGCGCCTGTTGCGATGCATCCGCTGCTTCTTGGCGAAATCGTGCTCGAACTCTTCATCCAGAGCTACATCGTCGCCGCATGGCGCACCCATGTCGACGAAACGGGTGACGCCGTTCCCGAGCATCACGCGCTCTTCGGGTGCGAACCCGTCGACTGTGACGGTGATTTCGCCTTGAAGGCGGTCGGGATGCGCCTTGAAGGCTGGGTCGCGCCCGTCTTTCTCAAGACCGAGTCGCACCGCGTCAAGGGGATCGTCATCGTGCATGACTGGGTTGCGGCAGCGACAGCCGCAAAGCGCGAGGGCGGTGACGATGTTGGCGCGCGGGCAGGAGGCGCGGCTTTGGCCGCGATGTTCGGTGCGTGTGAGGCACAACCTGAACCTGTACCGCTCGAGTGCCCGACGTTCATTCCGTATGAGGGGGTGGACGAGGCAGAAGAGCCGCGCTACGACGAAGCGATTCCCGAAGACGTGGAGATGCCGGACTTTGACCCGCACCAGGCAGTCGCCATCGAAATGCGATTCTCGGTTGACGGCGGTGGTGCGCAGGAGAGCGTTGGACTCGCGGACATTCTCGATCTGCCGCAGCACAAGGGACTGCCTGAAGCTTATGTCACGGCTTTCAGGCTACTGTCCGGAGCTCACGGAGCTTCTCAAAAACCGCGCCTCGACGACGGTTGTGCCGCTCGATGAGCTGGCGGACCTCCTTTTCAAGGCAATCCCGACGCTCAATCTACTCGGCGTGCAGACCATTTTGCCGAGAACGCTCCGGAACCTCTTGCGCCCTCAGGCGACGCTCGATCTGGATATGAAGGAGAATGTCTTCGAAAGTCGAGGTCTTTTCGACATCGTCGATGCGATGACGTTCGACTGGCGTCTGGCGGCGGGCAAGTACACGATGTCGGAAGAAGAGTTCGAGTGGCTCTCCGAGCAGGCAGGGCGCATCGTGCGCTTTCGCGATGCGTACATGTACGTCGACAAGAGGCTCCTGGGTTCCATTCGCCGCGAACTTCACGGTCAGCGCAAGCTCACGAAGGCCGAGCTCATCCGCGCTGCGCTCTCGGGCGGCATCCGCGCCAACGGCGTGCGTTTGAGTGCACGCCTGCAGGCGGCTTTCGACAGGCTTTTTGCCGAAAAGACGTTCGATGTGCCCGACACGATTCAGGCGACGTTGCGTCCCTATCAGGTGCGAGGCTATTCCTGGCTCATGCGCAATCTGCGCGCGGGCATGGGGGCCATCATCGCCGACGACATGGGCCTCGGCAAGACGCTTCAAGTCATCACGGTGCTCGAAAAGCTGCGCCTCGACGGCGAGTTGGATGTCAAGCAGGTGCTCGTCGTCGTGCCGACCACGCTGCTCGCAAACTGGAAGCGTGAGATCGCGAGGTTTGCACCGAACTTGACGGTATCGCTCTTCTACGGCCCCAAGCGTGATCTGGCGGAGGCGACGGGGGACGTTGTGCTCACGACCTACGGCAGCCTTCGCGGCTCGATGAAGGCGCTCGAGCACAAGCATTTCCGCCTTGTTGTCATTGACGAAGCGCAGGCGATCAAGAATTACAAGACGGCCGCTTTCAGGCATGTCCGCGAGCTCAAGACAGAAGGCTTCATCGCCATGTCGGGCACGCCCGTCGAGAACGGTCTGATGAAATTCTGGTCGATCATGGAGGCGTCGAACCCGGGCATTCTTGGTTCGAGCACATCCTTCAGGCAGGACTATGTGTATCCGATCGAAAACGACCACGATGCCGTCACCGCCGATCGGTTCAAGCGCATAACGGCCCCCTTCATGATGCGCCGCATCAAGACCGACAAGTCCATCATCGACGATCTGCCCGAAAAGGTTTCCATCGATGAGTACTGCACGCTCACGAAGGAGCTGGTTGCGCTCTACAACGAGGTGGTCAAGCGTTCCATGCGTCTTGTGGAGGCCAGCAAGGACACCTTCATGCGCCATTCGCTGGTGCTGCAGATGATCATGCAGCTCAAGCAGATCTGCAATTCGCCTGCGCTCTTCGAACCTGCGGGCGGCTTCGAGGATCCGAGGCTTTCCGGCAAAATGTGCCGCCTCTTCGACATTCTTGAGGAAATGCAGGCCGCCGGCCGCAAGGTGCTCGTCTTCACGCAGTTTGCACAGATGGGCATGCTCCTTCAGGAATGGATTGCCAACGAAACGGGTCGTCGCCCGCAGTTCATCCACGGCGGCCTCAAGCCGAATGCGCGCCAGACAATGGTGGACCGATTCCAGAATCGACGCGATGAAAACGTCATGGTGCTGACGCTCAAGGCGGCGGGTTCGGGTCTCAACCTGACGGCTGCGTCCGTCGTCATTCACTACGACCTCTGGTGGAACGCCGCCGTCGAAACTCAGGCCACGGACCGCGCCTACCGCATCGGACAACAGTCGACCGTCAATGTCTACCGCTTCATTTCGGCCAATACCTTCGAGGAGAAGATCAACCAGATCATCGAAGAGAAGAAGCGCCTCACCGAAATGACGGTCGCAACCGGGGAAAGCTGGATCGGGGACCTCTCGAACGAGGAGCTCGCCCACGTCTTCAACATGGCCGTCGACGAAGAGGACGAAGAGCACTTTGCCTGACTGCTTTCCTCAAGGGAGGTGTAGGAAGAACTTTCACGACCAGATCTGGAGAATCGGACAGGGGGCAGTGCGACTCTCGGAGGGCATTTTCGGGTGTTGGTCCGAGACGGGCGCTTTCTAGGGCATGGGAAAACTGTATTGAAAACCTTTGTGGGACGGGCTAAGGTTGTGGGTACTCCAATCCCGAGCGCACCCCGTCCGACTCTATGACCGGACAAAAAGCGACACCACCATGAACGTTCTTGACGTCGTTTTCCAATACTTTGAGCACAGGATTCCACCCTCGAGTCCCAATCCCGAGGAAGACGTGTACAACATGCGGTACAGGAACCGCTATTTTTCGCTCTTCCCTGAGGACCTCAACAAGGACTACAACCCCTACGACTTCATCGAGGAGCCTGTAGAGCCTCGAAGCTTTCGAAAAATTCTGACGGGGTTGATCGGTTGGACGGTCATTATTCCGTTTATCCTGTTCCTTCTCTTGTATCAAAAAAACATCGAAACCCTGTCGTCTCTAGTCGTGGACCGACAGTCACTTTCGACGCTGGTCATCAAGACAAAGCTCGATTCAGCTGATGGGGAACTGCACAATCGGGCGATCAAGGCAATCAATGAGTATCTCACCACTTCTTATGTGGAGGGTGGGTTGACTCTCGCAGGTGCGAGCGAGATCTATCGGACAGTTCAGTCTGACCTGCTCGATGCGCACGTGCGGATCAAGGATTTCAATACGGGTAAAACCTACAGTTTCGGTCAGCCCCCTACGGATGAAAAGCCATATGTCACGCTTGTTCCCTTTGACGCTACAGGGCTTCAGAAGATCACCATGGAGATCTCCATGCCTGTCGATGTGGTGGCTGCCTCGCTGCGAGAGGCGATGAAGGAAAGTGGGGGAGAGGCTTTTCTTGTCGATGAGAGGGGGAAGGTGCTTTTCGCCACCGATCCGTCACTTGCCATTGAAAACTCGGATTTCGAGCAAATCAAGGCAGGGCTTGCTCATGCCGATCTGCACGTGATGGATGACAAGTTGGCCGACAACAAAAATGGCGTTTTCAGGACAGCTGTCAAACTCAACCAAACCGAGTATTACCTGATTTTTGACCAGTCAAAGGCTGCTAGGAATCTTGAGTTGCAGCACAACCTGATCGTTGGCAGTCTTTTCTTCCTGCTTGCCATCGGCTCTGTCTTTGTGGTCGGATACGCTGTGAGCCGGCCGTTGAGTCGAAGCGTAGGCGAGCTCTCCGATGCCGTGGGTGATTTTCCGAGGACAGGGAAGGTTGAGGTGGCGATGTCTTCGGACGCACCAACAGAGCTTCAGGAGCTTGCGGAAAGATTTGAGAAGATGGGGCGGGAGATTGTAGAAACGCAGGAACGTCTTCGTTCGATGAACAAGCTCCTTGAACAGAAGGTGCGCTCCAAAACGGACGCTCTCACGACCCGAAATGCAGAACTGGCCGCCATTCAGAAACTTCTGGCACCGATTGACACGTCACTGGTACATCTGACTGATGAGACGGTTGCGCGCTTCAAGCAGCTTCTCAGGCTTTCTTCTCTGGTGTTTAGGACGTCCGCGAGCCTTCAGGAAGGGAACGAGGGGCCGGATCTTCCGTCAGGTGCGGCTTTTGTGCAGGTTCGTTACGGGAACAAAATCTACGGTTGGCTGGAGACCGATGCGGAGGAGTTGAAAAAACGGGAGGTGCGTGACAGCCTGGAACTTTTGGCAAATTCGCTTGCCGTTCAGCTCAATAATCATCATCTGCTCGTGTCAACGGTGCAGCAACACCAGCTTCTAGAGGAGCTGTTCTCGTCAATGAATGAAGGCGTGCTTCTCATGGATTCCAATGGGGTGCTGGTTCGTTTCAACGCCTATCTCGAGGAGCGCATGGCCAGAGATGGGATTGCTCTCAAGCCTGGATGTCTGGTAAGTGCTGCGTTGCGGCAGGCCTTTGAAATTCGTGAAAAACATCAGGACGGCTTCTCGCCTGCACCGATTGCCAAAAAGTTCGAGGATGGTCGCACTTATGAGCTGGTACCAGTCAAGGGTGCCAAGGATGATGAAGGGGGCCGGGTCTATCACGCAACGGCCTTCAGCGTCGTGTCTACCAATCCCGATGCGGGGGCGCCTGATATTGGGTTGTTGGTGAGGGATGTTTCTGCTGACGCGGAGGTTGAGCGCCTCAAGGATCAGCTCATATCGATCGTGGCTCATGAGCTCAAGACTCCCATCACAGCTCTTCGCCTTCAGGCCGAAACGCTGGCCACTCAGATCGGACTGGAGGATGAGGAGCGTGATCAGATCCTTGCGGACATGCAGGAGGAAAGCTTCAGACTGCGCAGGCTTGTCGATGACTGGCTCGATCTGACAAGATTCCGTGATGGACACATCTCGCTCATGCCCAAGATCATGCATATTGCAACACCGATCGACAAGGCGGCAAAGCTTGTCACGGCAAGATTTGAGCTCAAGGTGACGCGTACCATCGATCCTGAGGCTGAGTGTTTCAAATTCGATCCCGAACGTATCACTCAGGTCTTCATCAATCTTTTCAGCAATGCCGCTCGTTATTTCCGCGAAGGTGTTCCCCCAGTCGTTCACGTTGACGTGCGCAGGGATGGCGACAAGGTGCGGATTCGAGTGCAGGACAACGGGATCGGCATTCCGAAGGATAAGGCCACCTATGTCTTCGAGCGCTTCTATCAAGCCGACATGACCATCGCGCGACAGAGAGGCGGAACAGGTCTCGGGCTGGCGATCGTCAAGGGCATTGTCATGGCGCATCAGGGTACTATTTCACTCGACAGTGAGCTTGGATGCGGAACCTGTTTCACCATCGAGCTGCCGTACTAACCTAAAAAGGACAGAATTTGGAAAATGGATACCTCAGCCCCCTCACTCATTTTGATTGTCGATGATGAAACCAAGATTCGCCGCATCGTGGCCTCGAATCTGGAGCGTGCCGGCTATGACGTAATCTCTGCGGCGGATGGCATGCACGCGCTTGAAATTTTTGAGTTGCAATCTCCGAAGCCCGCTCTTGTGCTGATGGACGTGATGATGCCTGAAATGGACGGCTTCGAATGTGCTTGTCGAATTCGAGAGCTGGGTGAAACGCCGATCATCTTCATGACAGCTAAGACCGATTCGAACTCAAAGCTCAAGGGCTTCAATCTTGGGGCTGACGACTATGTCTGCAAGCCCTTCTCGATGGAGGAGCTTCTGGCGCGCATCAAGGCGGTTCTGAGACGTACGCAGGCGAAGAACACCCCGTCAGAATCCGAGTTCACGTGGCTCGTCAACGGGCCAATCCGGATCTGCATTGAAAAGCGTCAGTGCATTTTCAATGGTCGGGAAGTGCATCTCGGCGACATTGAGTTCAGGCTCTTGTCACTCTTCGTTAAGGATCCCGGCGTGCTCCATGAACACAATGAGCTTCTCAACAAAGTGTGGGGTGCCAATGCATTGGGTGAGGTTCAGTATCTGCGCGTGGCCTGTGCCCGCCTGAGAAGAAAGTTTGAGGATGCCGGTCTTGAGGGGGGAATCATTTCGGCGTATTCAGGTGTTGGGTACGTCATGAGGGATCTGAGGGATGAGGATCAGGAGGTCTGATAGGCACTGTAAAAAGAAGAGAAAGGCGGCAGAACTGCTCAGTTAAGCGTTCCTGCCGCCTTTTGCACATAAAAAACGGACGGCCGTTGCGCGCTTGTCAGCGGTCGGCCGTCTCAAAGGGGACTTCATCAGTTCCCCAGACTGCGAATCAGATGTCGAAGATTTCCTCAAGCTTGTCGCGGTTGGTTGCGTATTCAGGGTGTTCGGAAAGAACGACCATGAGCTTCAAACGGGCTTTGGCGGCGGAAATTTCTCCTGCAGCAGCGATGCCGACACGGCGGCTGTCAGTGACGGAGCCGGGATATCCGTAAACGTCAAGAACTCGGCCACCCGGGGTTCTAGTCGTCAGGATGACGGCAACTCCCTTCTTGACGGCCTCTTCCACGCCAGGAATCATCGGAGGCGGAAGGTTGCCGCGTCCGAAGCCTTCAAGGACGATGCCCTTGCAACCACGGGCAACGGCGAAGTCGATGTATTCGCGATCGGAGCCCGTCATGGCCTTGATGAGGTCCACTCGGGCGGTCAGGGCTTCAGGATGGAAGCGCTTGACGCCAAGCGTCTTGCGACGGAAGACGATCTTGTCGAGGTCAACGTAGCCGACAGGGCCCCACCAGGGCGACTGGAACGTGGCGGGATTGGCGGAATGAGTCTTCGTCACTTCGCCCGGAGCATGGAGCGTTTCATTGAGGCAGACAAGGACGCCCATACCGACAGCTTCTTCTGAGGCGGCAGTCTTGACGGAGCAGTATATGTTCCAGGGACCGTCAGGACTGGTGTCGCCTGCGCCGCGCATGGCGGCGGTCGTAACGATGGGCTTTTCGCTGATCTTCGTAATGTCGAGGAAGTAAGAGGTCTCCTCCAACGTGTCAGTGCCGTGAGTGACGACAACACCCGTCACGTCTTCGCGGGCAAGAAATTCCTCGCACTTGAGGTGGAGGCGCCACATGTCGTCGGGCGTCATGCCAGGAGAGGCGATGTTGGAAAACTGGCAGAACTCGAGCTGAGCAAGCTTGTCGATGCCAGGGACGGCGGCGGCAAGGTCTTCGCCCGAGCAGGCGGGGATGAGACCCTGACTCGCTTCATCGTACTTCATGGCAATGGTGCCGCCAGTAGCGACGACGATGACTTTCTTCTGTTGCATGGCAATTCTCCAGAGATTCAAAGGGTGAATTCAACGAGCGCTTGAGACTGTTCATGGTAGCGCTTCTGAATTCGGTCAATGACTTCACAAGCTTCGGGGAGGTGTTTGGAAAGATCTTCCGCAGCTGCAAGAACCATGTCGGCAAACCTGCCTGCATCGGCCTCGGACAGAACGGGAATGACATCCTCCTCGAGTTGGGTGTGTGGAATGAAGAGGCTCAGGCAGGCGCAGGTGCCGGGGATCATGCCTACGCCGCCCATGACCTGATGCACATCTTCGGACATGAAGGTGATGCCGCCGAGCTCCTGACTGCAGAATTCGTTGAGTTCCGCAGCAATACGAACCTTTTCAACGGCCGTTTTGGCGTCGCGCAAAGCTTTGCCGAGACGAATGACATTTTCGCCTTGAGAGTTGCCGAGCTTGCGCATTGCGTCAGCACTGCGGGCAAGAAGGTTGTCGAGATAGAGGTTGGGATAGCCGAGCTTGGCTGCGGCTGCAACGTAACTTTGTGCGACGACGACGTTGTCGTCATCAGGATATGCGCGAATAAGGAAGGTGGGGCGACTGATCAAGGATGAGGCTGGATCGGCGCAAACCTTGCCTTCGATGAGAAGCGTGGGCATGGTAGCGAGCCCGAGCTTGTCCATGAGAGCCTTTTTGGGGCCCAGATTGACGTTGCCCTCGACATCCTCATTTGGTCCAAGTCCTCCTTCACTGGCGTTGACGACCGCCAGAACTGAGGCCACGACGCCGTTGATGCGGATCTTGGTGCCCAGAATGCGACCGCAGTTGCCAGTCACGCCTTCGTCAGCGACGAGGACTTGATCAGGGAAGTTGACTTTGAAACTGTTGAGCGCGGCAAGAGCGATGGCAGTCTGTAGTGCGACGGGTACTTCCATGGCGCCCTGTCCGTAGATGCGGCCGAAGGCTGTTGAGGCAAGAGCCTGTGTGCAGATTGCCTGTCGGCCAACTACAAACTGGGCAAGACGGGCCTCGGCGGTCGTAATGCCGCGACGGGCCGCTGCGCTCCCCTTGCCGCCCGAAGCCGTTTCAACTTCAAAGCGGCCCTTTCGACCTGTATGAACGGTTACGCGGGTGATCGTCAAGTCCAGTCCTGTGGTGCGCTGCAGGAGCGCGAGAACGGCGGCAAGGCCGCCTGAGTCATCCTGGACGAAACCGCAATGGCTGTGGCCGTGGCCGCAACCCGCGTGACCGGAAATGCCGATCACGGCTGTCACATCAAGTGATCTGACCAGTTCAAGCGTCATTTGGCTGTTCCTCGATGGCGTTGATTAAACAACAAGAGCGGGAAGTTCGGGGAAGAACTTCCCGCCCTTTGTCTACATTAGAGGAGGTTGAGGCAGAAGGTGATCAGGAAAGCCACCAGGCAACCGAAGAGAATCGACGGACGCTGGAAGGCGTTTGCTCCTTTGAGGTCGCTGCCCGGGATGACCGGAATGACCGTGGCAAGAGCGGCAACTGGACCGCCCGTCAGGAAGTACTGGATAAGGGAGGCGCCCGAAGCGGCAGCAAAGGCGGCTGCAAACGGATCGGCGCCGGCCTGTAGGGTGACCTGAAGGAACGGGACCAGAACGGCGACGGATGCAGCGTAGGACTGCGTCATGAAGCCCGTAAGGAAGGCGACGCCGAAAAGGACGAGAACCGGAGAGATGCTCATGACCGGAGAAACGAGCGTGGACATCGTGTTGACCATGCCGATTTCGCGGATGACGGTGGACATGAACAGGAAGCCGATCGTGGCGACGAGCGGAGTGGCGATGAGGGACACGCCCTTCATCATGGCGGCTTCAGCTTCCTTCGGTTTGGAGTGCGCAAGGATCATCGTGGCCATGGCAGAGGCGAGGCCAACGAGGAAGATCGGCATGCCGGCGATGAAGCCGACGACGAGGACGATGAACGGGAAGAAGGCCTTCCAGGAAGTCGTCGAATATTCGCGGGATTCGATTTCCTTGAGAATGCGTTCTTTTTCGGCGGCGTCAATCTTGACGCCTCGGCGCTTCATGTCGATCGTGATGCGGATGGCGGACATCACGAAGATGGAACCTGCCGCGATGAGACCAAGGACATTGAAGAGGCCGTAGCCGATGCCTGCGGTCGCAAGAATGGCGACCTGAGTCGGGTGCGTGAAGCCGGCAAGGTTGCCGATGTGGCCTGCGTGGGCGATGATACCGGCGGACTGATTTGGCTTGACGCCAAGGCGGACGGCGGCCGGACCAGTAATGACAGCGGTGATCACGGGCTGCGTGAAGCCGGTGAGAGCGCCGATAACACCAGCAGCGACGCCGCCGGCAGCGCCGACACCAACGCCACCGCCAATCTTGTTGCCGACACGGACGATGTCGCGAATGATGACGTCAAGGAAACCCGTGGCCTGCATAATGCCGATGAAGAGCAGAATGCCGGTCATGTCGGCAATCACCGGGTTGAGACCCGAGACGATCATCTTGGTGACGGTCATGCCCTGACCACCCGCAAGCGGAAAACCGGCCACGATGGCAGAAATGGCCGCACCCGTAATGGCGGTCATGTAAATGGGCGTGCGGCCCGTAATCATCAATATGAGCGTTGCCAGCATTATGAGCTGGGCTATGGTCTGAAGAGTCATATGCGGTAACTCCTGATTGGTTGGATGTTTCAGTCATCCCTTGATTTCAAAGTGGTTCAGTTCAGGGGATGCATAGCAGTAGATGAGGCCGAAGCCGAACATCACACTCATAAGCCTAAAAAAGAAACATTGCGGCAAAATAAAAGATCCGATCCTTCGTGCCGAAAAAAGTTGCCAAAAGATTGCAGGTGTAGAAATGCTGTGGCACATAGGGAAAAAGCGTTCACTTAACTATGGGGTTAACCCAGAGCAGAGCGAATAGTGGGAGACGTACGGAAGGGGAATTTAGGCATGGATTCCAGCCTCTACGATGGATGCAGATGCATTCTGGAGGAATAGACGGGATAATCCATCTCAAGGTCTAGAACGCGCCGGCCACGGCGCCGTTGGCGCTCCTCCTTCGGCATGGCCGTTGACATCCATCTTTTTGAACATGAAGTTTCGCACCTACATCATCGTTGCGCTTTCAGCAACGGCTTTCGTTCCCTTCGTCGCCTGGAGCGTGCTGCATCTGGGCGATATGGAAAGACGTATTGCAGAAGCCGATCTGGAGCAACATTCCGCCACGGTCGATGCGGCTGCTCTGGTTGAGGAGCGTCTCCAAGGCATCAATGCAGTTGTGGAGCTCGCTGATCGCACGCTCGCACATTCGGCCCTGAAGAAAGGAGGAGATCTCAATCTGCTTTTGCAGGACATCGTCGAATCTCATCCGTTCATCAAGAATCTGCACGTTGACCATCGAACTGCGGACGGCATAAGGGTCGAGGCCTTCTTTCCGTCCGTCTCGGTCGACGGGGAGCTGCGCCGTGGTCAGAACCATGACAACCGTTGGCATGCGGTTCTCATTCGCGCGCCCGAAGGGGCGGGGACTCTATATTCTCCCGTGCTTCTGAGCTCGGAAAGGATGCCTGAACCCCTGATGACCTTCGGTCGTCGCATGACGGGGCTTCCCGAGCACATATTGTCGGGGGCACTTGCGTGCTCACCTGTCTTTGAGGACATACGCCGGAACCTCGAATCTCGCGGGCTTGCCTTCGCACTTCTTGACGAAAGGAAACAGTACGTATGGCCGCTCGACAGGAGTCGGATTACGCGATGGGAGGCGTCCCTTGAGAGCGGAACAGTGGTGGATGCGGCTGCAGGTCCCGTATACATGACGAGCCAGAAGCTTCATGCGGGGCTTCCGCAATGGACGGTCGTGGTTACTCGCCCCGAGAAGAGCAGGATGATGGTCCGTACGAACCTCGAGGTGAGGATGGCTTTTCTGGCGCTTGGCGTACTGCTCCTGACGTCGGCGGCAGGCTGGCTTGCATGTTGGCCGCTTTCAAACGCTCTTCGGAAGCTCAGGGGAGACATTGATGAGGACTACGGGGACGACAGGAACACGATTGAGCAGGGACCTGAGGAACTTCGCGAAGTGCAGGCCGCATATCGCGAGCTGCGCAAGAGACTGCATGCAAGGCAGGTTTCTCTGGAGGAGAAGAATGTCCATCTGGCGAGCACGGTTGTAAGGCGTGAATCGGAGCTCGATGCTCAGGAGCGTCTCTTCAGGGAGGTTTTCGAGAACATGAAGGACGGGATCGTTCTTCTCGACCCTCAGTGGCGGCCGCAACTTGAAAACACCTCCGCGGCCTCGATGATGCCCGGGTCTTTCAAGCATGAGATGCTGGCTTTCTGTCGCAGACAGTTTGAGGCGGGGGAACAGGATGTCGCCGTCTACGAGGCGGAGCTTGACGGCGCAATGAAGGCGTGGGAATGCCGAACCTTTCCCTTCAGGGTAGGACGTGCGCCTTTTGCCGAGGGCTTCTGCGTCATCTGTAGGGATGTCACGGAGCGCCAGGAAGTGGAGCGCATGAAGAATGATCTGATCGGCATTGTTGCTCATGAACTCAAGACCCCTGTGACGGCTTGCAGGCTTCAGATCGATCTCATGAGAAAGGCCTCGGGCGACACCGAGGAACTCAAGGCGCTCGACTCCGACCTTGATCATCTCAATCACATCGTGAGCGACTGGCTGTCGGCGGCAAAGATCGAGGGCGGAAACTTTTCCGTTCATCCGAAGGCAACACAGATCGGGCCGCTCATCCGACGTGCCGTCAGACTTGTCAGAAGCCGACATGAGTTCGACTTTAAAATGAGGGTGGCCGAGGAAGCGGAATGCCTCAACGTGGATCCTGGCGCCTTCGTGGAGCTCGTGGTCAATCTTGTCACCAACGCCTGTCGATATGTCAGGCCTAGCGAAAGGCCCGAGATTTCGTTCGAAGTCGAGGCGGTCCAGCCGTGGGCTGTTATTCGCGTCAAGGATCATGGCATTGGGTTTGATCCGTCGCTTTCCGAGCGCATCTTCGACCGCTTCTATCAGGTGGTGAGCGGACGAAAGCGTCGTACGGGCGGTACGGGCCTCGGACTTGTCATCTGTCGCGCGATCTGCGAAGCTCACGGTGGCTCAATCAAGGCTTCCTGCGCCGAAGGCGAAACGTGTTTTACCATTCATCTGCCGCTCCTCAGGAGCATTGAATCATGACCGACAAACCGCTTATTCTTGTTGCCGACGACGAAACCCGCATCCGAAGGCTTGTAGTTGAATCGCTCGAAAACGCCGGTTTTGACGTATGTCAGGCGTAGGACGGACGACAGGCTGTCGATGTCTTCAGGCTTTCTCCTGTGGAACCTGATCTGGTGATTCTCGACCTCATGATGCCTGAAATGGACGGCGAGGAGGCGCTCAAGGTCATTCGGAAGACGAGTGCAGTGCCAGTCCTTATTCTGACGGCCAGAGATTTTCTCTGTGACAAGAGCAAGTGCTTCAATGCGGGAGCAGATGACTATCTCGTCAAGCCGTTTTCCATTCAGGAGCTCGAACTGCGTGTGAGGGCCTTGCTGCGAAGGACGGCGAGGCAGTTCATGGCGCCCCGAGGGCGAACGGTCGTCAACGGTCCTCTGACGCTCAGGTCCGAGGAACATGACGTCCTCTGGCGAGGAACGAGTGTTCCCGTGACGGATCGCGAGTTCAGGCTGCTTGAGAGTCTCGCGTCCCGACCTGGAGCAGTCGTACGCTATGACGAACTGCTGCGCATCGGCTGGGGGCTTGATTCGGATGCCGACATCTCCCATCTTCGAGTGGCCGTGGCCCGAATCCGAAAGAAGCTCGAGAGCATTTCAGTCAATCCCGCCATCATCTCCTCCTTCACCAATGTGGGCTACATGATGGGAGACCTGACCAGTTACGACGAAGATTACGGCGACTGAAAGAGGGGCTGCAATCTTTTTGAAATAATCCTGAGTGGTCGGCAATCATCGGGCAATCTTCGGGACCTACCATGTGAGTCAACTCAGACCACACATGGAGAGTCCGATCATGCAGACCTCAAGACGCAAACTCCTCCTCACGGGCGCGGCCGCCGGTGCGGGACTTACGACATCCGCCTTTGCAAAGGCGGCGCCCCCCAAGTTTGACGAAGTCTACGACGTTGTTGTCGTTGGCTCGGGCATCGCAGGCACGATGGCGGCTCTGGTTGCCGCGAAGAACGGCGCCAAAACCCTTCTCATTGAAAAGCTCAATCGCCTGGGCGGCACGTCACGCTACAGCGGTCTGGACTTCGCCTGCGTCGGCAGCGACATGCAGAAGGCGGCAGGCATCACCGATACGCCCGAGGCCATGGTGGCCGACATGGCGAAGGTTGCCGCCAATCTCAGCGATCGTGAACGTGCACTCAACATTGCTCGTGAAACGGCCCGCGCTCAGAAGATCATGCTTGAGCACGGTGTCAAGTGGACGAAGATCCTCAAGCTCGGCGGTCACTCCGAAAAGCGCTGTCTCATTGCTGAAGGCGGCGGCTCTGGTATCCTGCGCAGCCTCTGGGCTTCTTACGAGCGCTATCCGAATCTGAAGGTGAGTCCTGCCACGAAGCTTGACGAGCTCATTCTGGATGAAAAGGGCGGCGTGATCGGCGTCGAGGTGCGCAAGGACTATCTCTTTGACGCTTCGCTTGCCTCCGACGACCGTGAAAACCATTCGGGCACGAAGGTCCGCATCGGTGCCCGTCAGGCCGTCATCATGGCTACTGGTGGCTATGCCCGTGACAAGGAGTTCATGAAGCACGAGGTACCCTTCCTTGAACATACGCTCAACAGTGCCTCGGAAGGTGCCACCTCAGGTGCGCTCAAGTCCATGATCCGAGCGGGTGCTCGACCTGTTCAGCTCTCGCTCTATCGCTTCAGCTTTGCACTTCCCACTGAGGACCTCATTTGGGGCGTTGCGATCGATGCCGCTACGGGTGCTCGCTATGCCAGCGAGGCTCTTGGCCGCAATCCGATTTCGACGGCTTCTCTCTCCGCCATGGCCAAGGGGGGTGCCAAGCCCTACATCATCTGGGATGAAAAGGGCCTGACAAAGTTCCACAACATGGCTCGAGTTGCACGAAGCATGAACGGTCTGAACGGTCGCAACGGCACGATGTACAAGTTCGCGACGCTCGACGAGGTTGCGGCTTTCTACAACACCGATGCCGCCAAGCTCAAGGCCACGATCACTGAATACAACCGCATGATCGCTGCAGGCAAGGATGAACAGTTCATGAAGCCTCTTGAGCGTTCAGGACGAAAGGTTGAACCGCTTTCCGAAACGGGTCCGTTCTATACCGCCCTGATGATTCCTCGCTGGGACTACTGCCCGGGCGGCATCGCGACCGACACGACGGCTCGTGCCCTGAGGCTGGCTGACAGCGAGCCCGTTCCGGGTCTTTTCGTGGTGGGAGAGGCCGCTGGTGGCATTCACGGTGCTGAACGACTTACGGCCTGCTCGATGCCTGACTGCTGCGTTACCGGCATGATTGCCGGCGAAACGGCCGCCAAACTGCAAAAGCGAACCATTTAAGGGAGACAGCAATCATGAACATCTTCAAATCCGCCGCTATCGTGCTGGCGTTGGCTGCCTCTCTCGCCGTCAATGCTCAGCCTACGACCATCAAGCACAAGGGGCTCGAGTGCACGACCTGCCATGTCGACGGCAAGCTTACGCCGCCCGACGCCAAGACTTGCCTTGCGTGCCACCGCGAAGAGTCCATCGTCAAGGCTGGCGAGCGCTTCAACTTCGAGTCCTATTTCAAGGACCCGCGCGACGGATCGGAAATCCGCAAGGAAGTCGCCATCAACCCGCATGACAACTTCCACTACGGCCGTACCGATCAGTGCGTCAACTGCCATCGCGAACATCGTCCGAGCACCGTCACCTGCGAAAAGTGCCACGACATCGAACCTTGGAAGATGAAGGCGCCGCGTTAAGCGTGTTGAGCACCTATAGTGCGACATGAAAACCGCCCGCGTTGTGAACAGCGCGGGCGGTTGTTGTTTTATCGACGGCCAGTCTGTCGGGGAGGGCAACTCTTGTCTTTTCCCCTGACCTGTCGGGTTAGGTCAATGCCGCCGATTTTGAGGTCGGGGCGATTAATGGGCGCCAACTGTCCATCAGCTTGAGATTGTGATTGAGCGCCTTGCCTCTGGGCTTCTGGAACGCCAGCTTCTTGGAAAAGACCTCGATGGGCGGCTTGCGCTGCAGGCAGTACGGATGCTGCCATAGGGCATGTCCGCATTGATGGGGTTCGCGCTCCGAACTAGACTTCCTCTGTCTCTTATAAACATCCCGAACAGGGGAGAAACCCTCGTGTCCCGACATTTTTTCAAGCTTACAACCACAGCTCTTGTCGTCGGTCTTGTCAGTGCCTGCGCTCAGGCGGGCGTTGATCCCGCAACGCTTCCCGTCAAAAACCTCAAGGCCGACGTGATCGTCGTCGGTGCGGGTGGTACGGGGCTGGCCGCTGCTGCGGCCGCGCGCCTTGCCGGCGCCGAGGTGCTTGTCATTGAAAAGCTCCCGATGGTGGGCGGCAGCTCTGCTTTTGCGGGTGGGGCCATTGCTGCTGGAGATTCCAATGCTCAGAAGCGAGTTGGAAGCCAGGGGACCTCGACCGAGGAGTTTGTCAAGATCTGGCTCAATGACCAGAAGCGCTCCTCCGCGGGCGGCGATCCCTCCTATCCTGATGAGCGTCTTGTGCGCGCCATGGCCAGAGAGTTTACGGTGACTGCCAACTGGCTCGAAGACAAGATCGGCCACAAGTATGCGCCCCCGCGTCCATTTGGCTACGGTGGGCCCGATTTTGCGCATGCGCCTGCTGAATCCCCCGTACCCGCATCCGGCCGCGGTTCCTCTCCTGCCGGCGGCAGGTTCGTGATCCAGAACCTGATGAAGTTCCTTGATGCCCATCAGGTGCCCGTCATGAAGGGGACGCCTGCGGACGACCTCATTCTCAATGAAAAGGGCGACGTAGTCGGCGTCAAGGCGCACAACGGCAAGCTTCGCTATGAAATTTCGGGCAAGGCGGTCGTGCTCGCCACGGGCGGCTTCCCGCACAACAGGGCGATGCTTGAGAAGCTGGTGCCCGACTATGCTCCCTATGCCGACCTGTCCGTTGCGAGCATTGGCGACACGGGTGACGGCATCAGCATGGCCATCAGGGCAGGTGCGGCTCCCTACACGGATGCCTGGGTGATCGGCCTGTACCTCAACAGCGAAAAGAAGGAACTCAACGGGGTCATCACGTCGAAGGACAAGTACAAGGACCGCGTCTTTATCAATGAGAAGGGCCTTCGCTTCACGAACGAAAACCTGCCGTATCTCACCGACGCCGTCGTGAAGGAAAAGGCCGTCTGGGGCATCGCTGATTCGTCTGATCCCGAAAAGGTGAAGGCCGCTCTCAAGTACAACGACCCGAAGTACGCTGTCAGGGGCGACACCTGGGAAGCGCTCGCTGCCGCAATGGGGGTGCCGCCTGATGCACTCGCCAGGACGATGAAGGATTACAACGCCGCTTGCACGACGGGGGACGACAAGGCGTTCGGCAAGGCCAAGGAGTTCCTGAAGCCGTTCGCAAAGCCTCCCTTCTTTGCGGTTCGCGTGGTGCCCAAGACGGGCGGAACCATTGGCGGCGTGAAGGTCAACGACAAGTTCCAGGTCGTGCGTGAGGACGGTTCGGTCATCAAGGGCCTCTATGCGGGCGGCGAAGTCATCAATCGTCCGTACTACAACCGTGTCTACACCTCGGGCACGGGGCTCGGCATTGCCTATACTTCGGGTCGCATCGCAGGTACGAACGCGGCGGCTGAACGCTGATCGCCTCCTGCCCTGAAAGACACCCCTGAGCGCGCAGGATGCTCATCAAGAGCGCCTGCGCGCTTTCTGTATTCTCTCATCGAGTCGGCTGAAGCCTGATCTTGCCGCTTCTCGAATCTCTTCGGATGATGCAGTAGTGTTCAAGCAGTGCCTGAAGAGGCTTGCCGAGAGGGACAAAGGGGCGAAGGAGAAAGAGAAGAGCACCCGCGAAAATGGAACGCTCTTCTCTCAAGGCGGAACAAGACTGGATCGGAACGAGACAATCGTCTGTCGCCGGCCCCTGAGAAGAGTGTATGCATCAAACACACACTCTTCGCTGGAAAGAATTACTCGCTCTTGTCCCTGATGAAGGCGCCGGGATTCCCGCCGCAGGAGAGGAAGAGTACGTCGACGGCTCGCGTGCAGGCCACGTAGTAGAGTGCCTCTTCGGCGCGCAGAAGCAGGCGTCTGGTGGCGGCATCGCGGTCCTGGAGATCGCGCGGGGCATGGGGGAACTCGCCTTCGTTCATGCCTGCGACGAACACCACCTTGTACTCAAGCCCCTTGATGCGATGCATCGTGGAGAGACGGATGCCGGGCAGTTCGGGGTCATCGGGAATGTCGCGGCTGATGCGGCGAACTTCAAGACCATGGCCCCGAAGAATCTCTTCATAGCGGGCGAGCATTTCGTTCGTACGCACGGTGATGCAGATGTCGCTTGAATGGTAGGCGCGGTCACCGCTCGTGAGGGTATTGATTTCTCCGCAAATCCAGCGGCATTCCTCATCGACGCCGGAGCAGATCTTGACGATGGGCTTGCGGCCGTGTCGCAGCGAGGCGTAGCCGGTCTTCTCGTCTTCAGCGCCTTCCATGTCGTCGACCGTCTTGTTGCGGTAGACCTGTTCGGCCTGAACGCGGATTTCATCGGTCGTGCGGTAGTTCACGCGAAGCTTGCTGGAGCGACCGCGGATTTCGATGCCGCAGCTGCTGAAGGCGACAGGCTTGGCATAGATTCGCTGGTGCGCATCGCCGACAAGGAACAGGTCGCCTTCCTTGAAGGGCTCGTCCTTGGAGATGTCCCTCGTGAGCGCGCGAAGGAGGCGGAGCGTGTCGGGCTTGAAGTCCTGGATTTCGTCACAGACGACGGCTCGGAAGAGGCCCTCAGGGTAGGACTTCTGAAGGATGTTGATCGCTTCGCAGGCTGCGTCTTCGGGCGTCACGGCGTTGGCGAGGCTGAGACGAATGCGGAGCTCTTCGAAGACGGGCCAGATTTCCTTGCGCTGAGCACGGGTGAGGGCATTGCCTCGGCCAGCGCGGGAGGCGAAGAGGTAGTCGCGTGCCGTGTGGCAGTGCTGCGGCAGGACCACCTGCTCCCATTCGTCCTGATAGAAGGCGATGGGGAAGCCGAGATGCATGGGGATCTTGGCGATGGCCGACTGCCAGGCGGCGTTGTAGATACCGTCCGAGCCGCCGGGATAGACGATGCGATGGCCCTGTCCGTTCTGGGAAAGGAAGGTCGCGAGCCAGGCGTCGAGATTGAGGACCGTAATGCGCTTCATGTCCTCCCGGGAGCAGATCATGCGAAGCTGGGCCTCGACGTCCACGGCGAGGTTCTTCGTAAAGGTCGTGAAGAGCAGACGATCCGTCGAGAGCCAGTCGGGAAGCTCGACGAGATGCTTGGCACGATGAAGCGCGACGACGGTCTTTCCGGTGCCCGCGCCGCCCGTGATGCGCGCAGCGCCGTGCCAGCGTCGGTCGACGAGCTTGCGCTGGGACGGATGCAGGAAGACGCGCCACTGCGCGAGCGGTTGGTCCATGATGTTGCGCAGCTCCTCGTCAGTCTCGACGATGCGGAAGTGCCCCGCGTCCAGAAGACAGTCGCCGGTTTCGACGACCGCCTGCTTGTCGGCGATGTCCTCTTTGTAGGCCTCGACGATTTTGGCCCACGGTTCGCCCTGAACGTACCAGGTGAGCATTTCGTAGACGCGGTCGGGCAACTGGGCCTGCATGCGGACAAGGTCGTCCTCGGACTTGACCGAGCGGATGTTGGCGAGGCGGTCCTTCGGAAGGCCGATGTCGAGGAGGTCGTCATTGCTGAGGGCCTCGAAGACGGGAGCCTGGTCGAGCGGACCCGCGGAGACCGTCATGGTGTCGGCGATCTCATAGACCTGAACGGAGCGGGTGCGCTCGTTGGTTTCACAGAGATGGGTGTCAGCCCATTCCTGAGCCATGGGATCGGGACCCGCCCAGAGGGCAAGAAAGAGGTCACCGATGCGCTTCATGATGATGGAGATGCCGCCGTCAAGACGAACCTGCTCGTACACGGAGGCGCCCGTCAGGGTCTTCATGCTGACGGCGCTGCCCATGCGAAAGCGGGTGATTTCGGTGTAAAAGGTCTGACGGGCCTTGTCGGAGAGAAGGGCCACTTCGCTGAAGACTTCGCGACCGACGGCCAGACGGCGCATTTTCTGTTGTGCCATTGTTCAAATCCTTTGTTGTTAGTTGTTGCTGTTGCTGTTGCTGCCTGTGGCCTTGACGGCCTGAGAGAGACGCTCCGGATCGACGCCGAACGGGAAGACCCTGATGCCGTTGAGATTGGTCTCGGCTTCACCTTCGAGCCATGCGACGGCAACCTTTTGCTCGGGCCAGTAAAGTTCGAAGACAAGTTCACCCACCTCGTGCGTGACGGGATCCTCATATTCGCACCCGATTTCGGGCACGGGGAGGTCAAGGATCTTGAGCTTGTCAACAAGTTCCACAAGAGTCTCATCAGGGAGATCATCAGGGTCGATGTCGTCCCAGGCGTTGCCGGACGGCTCGGAGCCGACCGTCGAGTGGTCGGCTGGTGGCATTCCGGTGAACAGGCCGAACATGCGCTGGGGCGCATGGTTGTCCTTGATGTACTCGATCGCGGCTGACCAGGGTTGCTGGGCCAGCAGGTCTTCAGACGCATTCGTGGGATCAGCAACGGGCAGGAGCGCAATGGGTTGGGCAAGCTGCATGATGTTTGCAATGGCCCAGAACTGCATCAGGGACTGCGCCTGGGGGCTGTTCGTGGGCATTTCCTTGTGCTCGGTGTAGAACTCAGGGTTCGCGCCGAGAATGTAGGAAAAGTTGCGCACAAGGCTCCAGGCGCCAGGAAGCACCGACGAATCCTTTTTGACATCCATTTGGGCGCCGCCCTGCTTGAGAATGCTCGTGACGGGGGCGGCGGAATCAAGCTTCTCGACCGTGCCTGTTCCAAAGTAGCCGCGCGAGAGAAGGTCAAGGGCGCAGGCGTCCTTGGTGGCCTGATCCGGATCGTTGAGCCAGAGAAGCAGCCTGTCGAAGTTGTTTCTGTCCGTAGACCAACGGGCCCTCAGGTCAGCTTCGCTTGGAAGGGGGAGTTTCTGTCTAAGAATCTCGTAGCCTGGAGCGGAGTTTCTGCTGAGCAGGTTCGGCACATCGGGTCTGTTTTCATCCTCCAGCGAGCAAGGCAGGTCGTACCAGCCGAGTGTCCAGACGCGGTAGCCGGCGTTGATGAGGCTCTGTCGTTTCACGAGGTCTTCCTGCACGGTCGGGGCGTGGAACTGCCAGCCGTCGAGGAACACCGCCATGGTGAGGGCGGGTGTGCGCTCGGAGGCGTGTGCAGGGCGGAAGACGAAGTCAGGCCGGCTCGGGTGGAAGACGTTCTTGAAGTCCTCCTGCATGACCATCTGCCACTGGCGGCCGGACTGCATTTCGATGAGAAAGTCCTTGCGGCCTGCAACCGTGCGCTCGACGGCCGTCTTCACGAACGGCTGGCTGTTGCGCAGTGCGTTGATGAAGTTGCGCTCGAGCTCGCTCTCACCCGGCCAGAGGTCGTCATCATCGGCGGACGAAGTGCGGGCAACGGAGTCCTGCTGTGCAAGGATGAGGCCGAGCACGCGGATGGCGGCGGACTTCGAGATGAAGGGGCGGGTACTGCTGTCGCGGTGTTGGTAGACGCACTGATAGCATCCGTCCTCGCTGCCGCAGCCGCATTCGGTGATGGCCTTGTAGGCGGTCTGTAGGAGCGTAAAGAGGTTGTCCTTGTCGGAGAGAAGCTCCTTGAGGTAGCCCGTGCCGCCCGGCACCGTGTCGTGAATGAGAATGTAGCGGCGTGCGATGTGGTCGAACTTGTGCTCGACCATCGGGACGATTCTCAGATGGTCGACGGAGCCGTGAAAGTAGCGGCGAAGCCCCAGGTGCAGGGCGGCTGCCAACGAGTGCATCGTGGTCTCGGGAGACTCGTCGTTCGTGAGCGGTACCTTGATGCGGACGGCTTCGCTCGTGAATTCACGATAGAGGATGAGTCCGTTGATCCAGATGTCGTCTGCATCGGGACTGTCGACGAAGGGGCAGAAGGCCTCGTGCTGCTCGGGGCGGACATTGCGCTTCGTGTTCTCGTCGTTGCGCAGGCGGCCGCAGCCGCGGCAGACGGAGAAGCCGTTGCCGTTGATCTTCGTCTGGGCGATCCTGAATTCGGACTCGACTTCCTCGGGCATGCCGAAGTTGAAGTCACGAAGCGTCACGGCCGAGATGTACTCGAAGCGGAAACCGCCGGGAATGCTCTTGTTGGCGAACACATGGCGTTCGGCCGTCGAGCTGATGCTGCTGAGGCTGATTTTCTGCTGTTGCAACGGACGGCGCTCCTCGATGTTGTCGACGATGCGGTCCTTCCTCAGGTCGGCCCAGGCGTAGACGGTCTTCACCTTGAGCGCATTGCGCTCCTGGCCGTTGCTTCGCCACTGCGGGTCGCCGCATTCGGGACAGGCACTGCTGACGGTCGTGTCGTTTTCCAGAATCGCATGCTGGCAGCTCGGGCAGAAGCGCCACTTTTCGGTCTTCTCATTCTCAAGCTGCACCTGGTCGATGTGCATGACGTATTCGTCGACGAAGAACGTGTTGTTCGGGGCGATTTCAAGAAGTCCCGACGAAGCGGCGCGCTGGAATTTCAGGCGCTTGTAGACGTTTCGCTTCGAATCGTCCTTTTTCACGGGATCCTGCCGGTCTGTCGAACGTGTCCTGATGCGCGTGATGATGCCGTCGAGCTTGATGCCCTCCTCGGGGAAGGCGTAGTTCGGCAGAAGGCCTTCGTCGGTAAGGACCTGAAGCGTCTCCTTGTTGACGTACTCGCGGTTGATGAGGTCCTTCCAGGCCTCCTCGAGGGCCTGCTTCTCTTCGATTTCGGACTCGGTCGCCTCATCTCTGGCGCCCTTTTTCTTTAGATCCTGAACGTCCCTGGCAAGCTGCTTGGCGGAGCGCTGGGCCTTTTCAAGCTCGGATGTCAGCGTGGAGAGCTTGCCCATGATTCGGTCCTCGATCGAGGGAACGAGGGAGCCGCCGACGAGGGAGGCGCGCAGGCGTTCTTTTTCGGCTGTGCAGAAGATGGACTCGCCGGTCTCTGGGCGGACGAAGGCCTTGCAGAACTCGTTGAGAATGTGGTCCGTATGGTTTCGCACGTAATCGAAGAAGCCGCGCGGAAAGCGGTCCGGCGTGTACTGGTCCTGATTGCAGTTGGTCAGGACCGAGCTGATCTTCTGGGGAATGGACGCGTTGACGATGCTGGACATCCAGTCGGTGAGTGCGTGCGCAAGCAGCTGGCGGTCAATCACGGCCATGGCGTGCAGGAAGACACCGGGAGCGGGCACTGAACCCGCAAGCATCTTGTCGGGATCGGTCCAGAAGTACTGGGCATGCGGATTGTTGCCGCAGATCGTCATGGCGAGCGCATTGCCGTCGCGTCGACCGGCACGGCCGATGCGTTGCAGGTAGTTGGCCTGCTGCGGCGGCATGGACGCCTGAAGGACAGTGGAGAGGTCGCCAATGTCGATGCCCATCTCGAGCGTTGGCGTGGCCGAGAGGAGATTGACGTCCCACGGCTCGTGTCCCTTGCTGAAGCTGTGCTCGATCAGACCGCGCTCGGTGCTCTCGACGTTGCCCGTATGCTCCCGCGCCGTCGTGCGTGCGGGAGTGCCGAGATAGAGCCCCGAGGACTCCTCGACGTCCTTGATGAAGTGTTCGCGACCGCCGCAGCTCTTGGAGAGGCACGGCATCTGGCGCCAGAGACGGGCATCTTCGGGCGAAATGAGCGTCCATCGGCCGCAGTGAGCGCAGACGGCCTTCTCGAGCTTGCGCGCGATGGTCCAGGCGGACGGATTGAGCAGGTAGACGGGGGTTGCATCGGTCGTCGTCATGTACATGACGTTCATGAGCCCTGTCTTCGTCAGCACGTCGAAAAGACGTGCATAGGCTTCGTCGACGGCGGCAAGCACATCATCCTTGTTGTAGGCGGCTGACGCGGCGAACCATGTCTCGTACCAGTTTTCATGCCTCCCGGAAGTCAGAACGGCGTCGAAGAACCCTGACGACTTGCGGTTCAGGCTCGAGGGCATGCGCATGACCAAAGGAGCCGGCGGACGGAAGTTCTTGCCGTAGGTGGGAAGCACGCGGCTCCTGTTGAAGTACAGATAGTCGTTGCCCGTCTTCACGAAGCTCATGAAGTCTTCAAGACCGGGAATGCCCGTGAGGTCGAAGGCGCCGCGGCTCTTCTGGTGCATCAGAAAGCCCGTGATGAAGCTCTCTGTCTCTTCCCGAGTGATGCCGCGGCAGCCGCCGACCTGCTGGTCCAGAATGGGCTGCAGGCTGGCAGCGGCTTTCTGCACGAGGTCGGAGCGGGGTTCGAGTGCCGCAATGCCGCCAAGCTCAAGCGTACGGCCTGCATGGGCTCGAAGTGTCAGTTCAATGAAGGCCTCCCAGCGCAGTCGCGCCGCGACGTCGTGAGAGAAGTCATTCCATTCGTCACGCGGCGTTTTCCCGTTCTTGCCCGTCTTGCCCGAGAACAGGTCTTCGAAGAAGGCGTGGGGATCGTCGCATAGGACGGGAGCCGTCTGCTGATGGGGGGTGCTCCGGTCTGAAGCGGACCGGTTTTCAGGCATGCCGCTCGATGCCGCACGGAACTTCAGCCAGGGGCGGCGCCACATCATGTCGGATGGGGTGAAGGTCGTGACAAAGCGGGCGAGCGCAATGTCGTCCGCGTGATTGCCCGTGAGTTCGGACCTTCTGCCGATTCGTTCCTTCCAGTAGTCGGAGAGGTCGGAAAGAATGTTGAAGAGGGACATCGGATCCTTGGCGGGATCCGAAGAGCGTCGGCTCGTGGCGCGATTGTTGTCGCGAATGAGGCCGGCGACCGCCTGACGGATGGTGTATGTGTAGCCTCGAGCCTGCATGAAGCCCGCCCTGTGCGCAGCGTCCTGGACGCTGTCGGAGAAGGCGATGAGCTTGGGGTCAAGGTTGGCGGAACTTGAATTGAGGTGGCCGACCATGGCGGATGCGAGCGTGACCGCCCGGGCACCGAAGAGACGCATCGAGTTGACGGATCCGCAGCAGGGGCAGTTGTCGGAGCGTTTGGCGCCGGCGCCAGCCTCGTTGGTGTAGTCCTTCACGGTGTCCGGAATCCAGACGACAAGATGGCCGTGGTCTGCACCGCAGATCGGGCACGCCTTGTGATAGGCGGCTTCACGGCTCGTGCTCGGATCGAGCCAGAAAATACTTTTGTCGTTCTGACAGAAGGTGAAGAGGTGCCTGGGGTGTTTTTTGATCGCGTCTTCGTAGTCGTCTTCTTCGATCGGATAGATGAGCCTGACGGTGTCACTCTTGTCAAACCACGCACGGTAGAACTTGTGGCGGCTGGAGCTCACCTTCCTGTCGACTTCTGTCACGGCGCCCCACGCCGTTGCATTGCAGTCGCGGCAGGTAAGGATCGGAAGCGTGAGCTCGTCCTCGTCCTTCTTGTCTGCATTGGGCAGCAGGCGAGGATGACGGCTGACGGTCGCCACCATGTTGGAGAGCTCGCGGATCCAGAGCTGCATGCGGACGTTGAGGAAGGGCAGCAGCCTGTCGTTCTTGCCGACAAGACGGGCCAGGGAGACAAGGGCGACCAGACTTCTGATGACGAGCACGACGTCGTCAACCGAGACCTTCGCAAGCGACGCAATGACCTTGTGCCATTCGAGCGCAAGGTCGCGGACGTGAATGATGGTTTCCTCACGGCTCATCAGGCGCTGGAAGGCGTCAAGATGCGGTAGAAGTTCGGGCAGTTGGCGGGCCGTGTCCTCAAGATAGCTGGGGGAGACGGGAGACAGGAAGCGCTCCTGCGGGAACCAGCAGAGGAGTGCGGTCGAGACGTAGTCCTCGACGGAGGCGTCCTGCGGCAGCGCGCGCAGCGCGGAGACAGCGGCCGCGTCGGGCCATCGGCCCACGGTCCGGCGTTCGCCGAAGCTGTCGAAGTATTCCTGCGCGGACAGGCGGTCCTCCTGAATGATCGAGGCAGGATCCGAAAAGTCCGCGTTGAAGATCTCGGACGCGTATTTCTGAAGGTCGGCAATGCCGTTGTCACCGCCGAGCGTGGCGGAAGTGCCGACACAGGCGAGGCTCTTCCCGAGATTGAGGAAGCTCCTCAGACGCCTGACGAGACAGGCGAGGTCCGTGCCCTGAGCACCGTCGAACGTATGCAGCTCGTCGACCACGAGATAGCGCAGCGTGTCCGCGGTCGTGGCCTGCCAGAGGCTCCTGTCCTCGTCGCGCAGGAGCAGGTAGTCGAGCATCTTGTAGTTCGTGAGCAGGATGTCGGGCGGATTCTGCCTCAGAACCTTGCGGTCCGTGATGCAGACGTAGTTGCCGCCGTCGTCGCTCATGCGGCGTGACTCAACGCCGGGCGCGCCCGTGTAGAGACCGACCGTGGGGAGCATGCCCTTGAGGCCTGAAGCCTTGGCGTTCCTGTTGATCTCAAAGCAGAGCTTCGTCAGACGCTTCGCTTGGTCGGAGGCGAGGGCGTTCATCGGATAGATGATGATTGCCTTGATGCCCTTTCTCTTCTTCTCATCATGCTCTTCATTGCAGTGAAGGATGTAGTCGAGAATCGGGTAAAGGAAGCACTCCGTCTTGCCGGAGCCCGTGCCCGTTGCCACGATCGTGGACTTGGGTTCGGGGGCCTTCAGACGCTCGAATGCAGCCATCTGGTGCTTGTACGGCGTGAAGTCATTGCCGATCTGATACACATCGCCTGCCAGAAGCGGAAGTACTTCCTTCGTTTCAACCTCGGACTTTCGGAAGGGGCGGCGGATTTCCAGCCAGGGCCCCTTCACAAGGTTTTCGCGATCGTCGACGAACGCATCGACGATCGTCTTGTCCTCCTTTCTATCCGTCTTAAAGCCGGGCGTGGAGATCGGGAACTCTCTGTTGATGAAGGAGAGCAACCCTTCCTCAATGTCTCGTTCCACGATGCTCGGAATCATGGCGTAGCTTTTCTGTCCTTCCCGTTCAGCCATTATTTTTCTCCGTTATCGGCGATGGATTCGTCCTTCTCCCAGCCGAAGCGTTCGGAGAAGACGCGCCAAGCCGTCTCATAATCTTTCTCGCGGTCCATTTTGAAGAACGGCGCAACGTAGGTCACGGTTCTCTCTTGCGGCTCATCGCTCATCGTCGTGTCCGGGAAGGTCTTCGAGACCGTGCCGGACTTCATGTCCTTCACATTATCGAAGCCAAGGCCGCGCTCATCACACTTCTGGCCGTTGATGGCATACGTGATGCCTTCGGCTACATCCTTCGAACGCGCCTTGTTGGGAAGGCCGACGCCGGGCAGGCCAACATTTGTCGTGAAGACAATGCGGCCGTTCTGGTCGTACCAAGTGTTCTCCTCATAGCTGCGCATAACGCGGAAGCGCATGCGGTATAGCGTCAGAAGCTCCTTGAACGTGAGTTTCATCGCATGAGCAGTCAGAACGTCAATCTCCAGCAAGGCCTGCCTGCGGCTCAGGTCCGAACGAAGGGCGTTGTTGCGCTGCCAGGTCGGGGTAAGTTTTTTGAACCAGTCGCCATCGATCCCGGTGATGTTCTGAGTCCAATGATCGTCTTGCCATTTTGGCTCGAAGCACTCATCCCACAGTTCGGCATATGAGGTAGTCAAGCAGTTCAAGCCGAGGACTCGGACAAATGCACATGCCACAGTCTCCATATATTCGATGAGCGGCAAACTTGTTATCAAAGTGGGTAGTAGATTGGACTTTCCAAACTGACGAACAAGAGCGTCGAAAGGTAGCGAAGCGAAACTTGTAGCGATGGTTAATGCCGTAGATCTGTCTTTGGTTGCAATTCCATTTATGCCGTGAATCCAGGAGACGCCATGGGGGTAAATGGCTGAAGTCAAACTTCTCTCACTGTCCGGCCCAATCATTCCTCGATACGCAATTCGCCAGTGTTGATCAAAGGGCCTTGGAAACTCAAGAGTCTGTTCTTCATTGTTGTCATTAGTTTTTATGGAAATGGTGACAGGATCCCATTTGCAGCCAACTTGCCTATTGTTGTAGTCTTCGTCAGAAATGTCGCCTCGTTCGTATTTCGATCGTGGAATGAAATTATCAGGGATTGCTTCAAGATCAATAGGTGCCCACGCCTTGTTGGTTGAACATTTTACAAAAGGCGTTTTAAACAAGGGAGACCCTACTGACAAATGCGGTCCATTCAAAATCAGTTTCGAATATTCATTCGGGGCCTGGGTGCGATGGTTGGAAAATTCTTTGATGGTGCCATCAAGGCGTGCACCAGTCTCATGCCACATGGAAGAAATTGTTAACTCATCACTGATGCTGTTCAAACGAAGAGAACAGGCTCCAAACTTCTCGAGGATGGACAGCATGGATTGACAATGAATGTTCGGAAGAATAGGCGCTTCTGGGTCGCTGTCGAATATTTGAGCGAAAGTGGCGATGGCGGCATCATCCAAACGAATGATTCTGTCTTTGTGACCAATGGTGTTCCAATTGCCTTCACTGTCGGTGATGCCCTCGGCAAAACCAGTACCGTCATGAACCAGACATTCCTCAATCGTTTTGGGATGGAATAGGTTCATGATTGCTATTGCTTGAGCTTTAGAGGTCTGATGTCCATAAATAGTCAAGCCGAATACAGTATGATTGTCGATCGGGAATAGCTTAAGTTCGTTTCGAAAGGCAAAGATGCTACGCAACCGACGGTATGCATTTGCTCGCAAGGGAACGGCCTTGGTCTCCGTGAAAACCGTCAACGGATGCACAAAACCTTGCACGCCGCTAGGACATGCATTTTTCCATGACAACGGCAGGAACCACTTGAACAAATCAACAGCGCTCTTGTCAGTTTCGGGATAGTTGTTCAAGGATTTGAGGAAGTTCCCGGTGCCGGCCGCCTCTTCGTATTCTTGACGCCAAGCGATTGCCAAATCTGCGTGATTCTCAATGAAAGGTTTGTCATTGCCTTCCTTTTTCATCAGCATGTCACGAATGGACGATGCGCTCATCTTGTCAAAGAGAACCCACGGCAGAAAATCGCCCACCACGGCGCCCGAATTCCAAGAGTTGACGCGCCACGGCGGGTTGCCCAGCGTGATGTCAAAGCCAAGCTCGCTTCCGTCCGGCGTCTTGTACAGAATGTCCGCAAAGCGCAGCGGCCAGTGGAAGAAGCGCAGGCGGTCCGACACTTGACGGGAGATGCGGATACGGGGGTTGGCATCGAGTTCAGATTCAACAAGGTTGCCCTTGGCATCCTCTGCAAGATGAGAGCCGTCCAGATCAAGGGTAATCTGACGCGTCGGCGCGCTTTCCACACCGATGAATTCACTCGACAGAATGAGCATCATGTCGGCGATGTACTCGGCGCGGGTCGGGAAGCTGTCCGCTTCTTCAATGGGCCAGAACCAAAGCGAGCACCAGTAGTTCATGGCCGTGCGCAGACGTGAGAAACTGCCGGTTTCATAAGAGCCGTCACCCATGCGGATTTTCGCGGCGAGCTCATTCTTTTCCTGATAGGAGAGAACCGTGCGCTCGGACGCAGCGTGCCCGTAAATGGCATACGGGTCGGTCGTGCTCAGGCGGATCTTGGCCAGGTCTTCGGCCCATCTGCCCCAATGCTCATCAACCATGGCACTGAGCCCCTGCAGGATCTCGAGTTCATTTCCCGACAAGGCTGTGTTGAACGCCTTGACCTTTTTATTCAGCGTATCGATCTGAGTTTTGTAGACCTTCTTAAAGTCTGCGTCTTTGTAAGTTGCCATTTCGAAGTCCGGCAGCAGGAACTGCCAGATTTCATCCTCGCCTCTTGTGCCGGAGAGTTCGTGGGCCGCACTGATGCGGATCTTTTTGCCGCCCTTTTCGTAATCGACCTTGCAGACGCGCTTGCCGCAGCCGATGATCGAATTGCCGCTGTGAAGCTGCAGGCCGAACCACGGCACGAACTTGTCGGACGAGAGCGCATTGAGCCACAGCGAGACTTGGGCAAGCTCGACGGCCACGGGGTTCAAGTCGACGCCGTAGACGTTGTTGTCGGCGAGGTACATCTTGACCTTCTGGAGCTCCCGGTTGTAGTCCTCCTGAGAGAGGCGCTCATCCCGGGCCTTCTGTGCGTGCTCCATGTACTTGACGGCGAGTTGGTTGACGGCTTCGTTCAAGAAGGTTGCTGAACCCAGTGCCGGTTCGGCAACGCGGAGCTTGAGAATGCGCTCGGCTTTTTCCTTTTCGGTCGGAAGCTTGTCGATGACCGTCTCCCAGTATTCCTTGAGAACATACTTCACAAGGCACTGCGTGAGAATTTCAGGCGTGTAGTAGGACGCCGACTTCTCGCGTTCACGGCCGGTCAGGCGGTAGATGAAGGTTTCCTTCGGATAGACCTTGAGCTTCTTTTCGCCGAATTCGTTGCTTTCAAAGACCTTCTGTTCATCCTTGTAGTGGCCCGAGTCGATCTCCTCCTTCGTCACGAAGTAGCCGGCCTCGAACTCGTCGGACTTCGACGGATCGGCGGAGACTTCGTACAGGTCTTCCTGAGCGAAGAACCCGCGATAGGAAAGCAGTGCTTCGTAAACGGCGCCGAGCTGATGGATGCCGAGGTGAGCGTAGGAAATGCGACCGCAGTTCTGACGGCGTCCCTTGCCGACGGAGGAGAGGCTCATGAGGCGGATGACCTGCTGGAGCGTCTCGTTGGTGAAGACGACCTTGTTGAGGTTGGGCGTACGCTCCATGTCAAAGAGCGAGCCCTTGAGCGGACGGATTTCAAAGGTGGCGTCAGTCGTGGCTGCACCGAATTCGAGTGCCTGATGCGTGTCGTCTTCACTGCAGAAGGGAGTTCCTTGCGAATAGAAGGAGACCAGCATGGAGATGGAGTCGTGGAAGTAACGGCCCTTGCGGTCCTCTTCGGTTAGCAGGGGCTTCTGTTCCAGGTCGCGAAGGCTTTCAAACGAGTAGCCGGATTGGAAGGCATCGTTTTCGGTTGGTGCGTAGGCAAGGTCGGGACGCGCCTCGACGAAGAGCAGGAAGAGAATGCGGTACATGTAGCGCAGGCATTCCACCGTCAGATCGTTAGCGAACGTTTCGTCGCGCCTGACGGTCTTCTTGTCGCGGCGGGCCTTCTCAATGATCTGCGTGGCCGCTTCGTTGCCCAGCAGTTCGATGGCTCGGCGAAGCGAGAGCTTGAGCGATTCGGAAACGCCGTAAGCCTGCTTGTGCGCATCTTCATCAATGCGGTCGAGAAGTACGGTGCCGTTGCGGTATTCCATGCTGCTCTTGGCGAGAAGCGCGGCGGCAAGCGAAAGAACGCGGTCTTCACGACGAGAGAAGAGCTCCTTCCAGTCAAAGCGCAGGAGGCTGTGACGGTGGAACTTCGTGCGGTCAATGAGAAGCCAGGAGCGCGGGGAGGCAAGGATCACCCAGCGCGGCGGATTGTCGCAACCGAAGACGTGCTTTTCGAGAATCTTGTTCCAGTTGTCTTCAAACTCTGCCGTCACCTTGCTGTTGAATCCAGGCAGGTCTTCGAACTGGGATCGGGAGACATGCATCTCAAGCGGGTCAAGTTCGTCGTCAAAGTCGACGGACCTGCCGTCAGGCAGGGCCTCAAAAACCCAAAGGTACGGCTCGGCGGCCTTGCCTTCACGGTGTAGCGCGCAAAGCAGGGGAAGCGGCATGTGGTCGTCACCGTTGACGAACGCAGCCTCCGGTGTTTTCTTGATGTCGAGCTCCAGACATCGGCCGATGGCCGCGGCAGCAGAGCGCCACCCCTGCAGACGCTGCTCTTCATCCGACGTTTCGGCAAAGGCATCGTTGAGCTCGTCAAGGAGAGCGCGGGCATTCATGCGGAGAGCGCGATTGGGGGCATGCTGCCAGTCCTTTTCGCCGGCGTCTTCTGCCTTGGCCTTGTTTTCAGACTCAAGCTTCGCCCAGGCATCAAACTGGTCCTTGAGCGAATCGGCCAGACCTTCGGAAAGGAAGTAGGCGCTGTAATACTCATTTTCGTTGTTGATTCCGGTCCATTCCATGACTTGGATCCTTTCCGTGGTTAGAGAAGCTGGTACTGGGAGGCGTCCGCACCTTCAGCGGCATTTTGCTGCACGACCTTTCCCACAAACAGTGCGACAACCTGAACATAGGGCTTGTCGTCCAGCGTGTAGGTGTCCTTTGTGTAGGTTTCGGCTTCCTTGAAGCGCTTCTCGATATATTCCGTGCGCTCGAGGGTCTTGGCCTGACGTTTGCTCAACGAAGATGTATCCATCGGAGCGTCTTCCATGCCGATGAGCCGCTGCTGCTTTTCACGCAGTCGGTTGAGCTTGGCGAGCTTCTCGCTGAGGAGGTCCTGAATGTTGTTCTGGTATTCGGCCCTGCGCTTGAGGAGATGCTGTTCCGCAAGGGAGACGATGCCGGGCAGTTTTTCCGACAAGAGCTCGACAGGGAGCGAGAGACCGTCGTTGGTCCAGGCATTGGGCATCTTCATGATTGCCATCAGTTCCTTACGGGAATGGACGGTGCTCTCGCCGGATGCGTCGGTCTTGACGGCAATCCAGTCGTGAACGGGCGTGCCGCCGCGCTTGTTCGGGTAGCCGCCCTGAAGCAGCGTCCAGAATTCTCCTTCCGGAAGGAAGGGAACGTGCACGACGGGAGCGGCATGACGACCGAAGGCACCGATGGCCCAGTCCTCCATCCACTCATGACGGGGTGAAGCTCCCAGAGGAGCTGATGAGCAGGCCAGGACGAGTTTGGGTTGGAGGCCGCGTCACGTATGGCGCGCTGGACGATGTCCTTTCTGGCGGTCAGCTCGAACTTGCGGTGCTCGGGCAGCACTTCCTTCGGGAGATACTGCAGGCGCACTTCAAGATCCTTCGGCGGAGCAAGGCGCACGAATTCATTGGCATCGTCGAATTCGACTTCGGTTGCAATGCCGCCCCTTTCGAGGGGAAGCTTCTTGCGAAGCGTGAGCCCTGTCTTGAGGAACTGATAGTCCGTAAACAAAAGAGAACGGTCGACCTGATGGCTCGTCTGAGGAGCAGCGGGGGCGTTGCCTGCGGTTGTTTCCTGATCTGCGCCCAGGGAGAACGCACGAAGAAGACTCATGAAGTCTTCCTCGCTGGGAGCGGGAGGCGGAGCCTCATTTTGAATCCGGGCGGCGGTCTGCTGTTCCTGCTCTTCCTTGGAACCGGTGAATTCGCCGGGATCGCTGATGTTCGCGACGGCGTTCTTGTCCTTCTGGATGAGCAGGTCCATGATGTGGTTGTCGCCGATGAACTTGCCTGCGGTGGTCTTCACATCGGTCTGCAGATAGCGGATGATCGGCTTTTTCTGCTGACCATAGCGGTCGATTCGACCGTTGCGCTGCTGGAAGGTCATGAGAGACCAGGGAATGTCGAAATGGATGAGCCTATGACAGAGACGATGAAGGTTCAGACCTTCGGACGCCACATCGGTGGCAAGCATGAGGCGAATGGGGCTTTCGAGCTTGTTGAAGCGCTCGACCTTGTCCATCAGATCCTTGTCGCTGTCGTCACCCTTGAGGACGCAGAACTGCGTGTCCTTCAGGCCGAGGTCGGGAGGAAGGTGCTGGGCGAGGAAGGCAAGGGTCTGACGGCTTTCGGTAAAGATCACCAGACGGTCTTCCGGATCTTTTTTGTCCCAAACGAATTCGGAATCCAAGGACTTCTCGTCGTTTTTGAGAAGAGAGACGAGAGCCTGATATTTGGAGAAGGACTGCTTGTCAACGTCGGAAAGCGACTGCTTGAAGTTCGTCAGCGTGTTGATGTCTTCACCGGCCTCAGTCACTCGGGTCTTGGCTGCACGCAGCTTTCCGATGCGGTTGTCGCAGGTTGAGATGCAGGCGGCCGGACTCGAGAAGAGAGCCTTCTCAAGCGTCGTCTGAAAAAGCACTGAGCCTATCTTGCGGTTGGCGTCAATATGCTTGAATTCGATGTTTTCGAGGTTCTGATAGACAGCCTGTTCAGCTAGGGACGCATTGACCTTGATGGTCTTGATGTCGCGTTCGGGGAAGGCGCCCTGAGCCTGATCGCGGATGTCGTTCTTGAAGCGGCGGATGACGAGTTTTGAGTCCTTGAAGTCGTCAAACGTGTAATCGTTCGGATTGGCGATGACCGTCGGATCGAGCATGTCGATCAGACTGGCGAAGCTCTGGGGACGTCCGTCATGCGGAGTTGCCGAAAGCATGATGAGCGCATCCGAGCGGCGGGACAGCAGGCGGGCGAGTGCAGCGCGCTGGCTGCCGGAGCTGCGTTCGGCGACATTGTGGGCCTCGTCGATGAGGATGATGTCCCAGTAGGCCTGTTCGAGATACGTGCGGTAAAGGGCGCTCTGCTTCAGAGTGTCGATCGAGATGATAGCCTTGTCGACATACAGGAAAGGATTGTGACTGGCGGGAATGCGCTGCTGCAGGCGTGCGATGCCATCGCTGTCAAGCCTCGTGAGAGGAATGGAGAAGCGGTTCCAGAACTCCTGCTGAAACTGTTCAAGCATGGCCTTGACGGCGAGGACGAGAATGCGCTTGCCGCGCTGGCGCTCGATGAGCTCGGAAACGAGCACGCCTGCTTCGAGCGTCTTGCCGATGCCGACCGCGTCGGCGATCAGAATGCGGGGACGCGTGGATTCAAGGGCCCAGACGGCAGGCTCAAGCTGATAGGCGAGCACGTCCATGGCGGCGTCCTGAGCAATGTGGATCTTGGCGTCGGTGGCGGGCGTCCTGCGAAGGAGGGCGTCAATGAAGAGACGCGTGCGGACGTAGTTCACGGAGTCGTCCTGCACGAGGCGCGTCTCCTTCGGATCGAGGATCTGGATCTTCTGCTTGAGTTCTGGGCGCTCCTCGTATTCGACGATGAACTTGGAGGTGCGGCCGCTCACGAGATTGGAAACGCCGACGCAGGTCAGCACCGTGAAGATGCGGCCGCCTTCGTGATGAACGGCACCGACATGCTTGACCAACCATTCGGCGTCGCGGACGACGATGCGCATGCCCGCAGCAAAGTTTCTCTTTTCTGCCACTTTGATGAGTTCCTGAAGGTGTTGGAGACCGCTGCTCCAGACGGAACTGCGAGGCTTCAGCAAGGAAAACTGAAGCCGAGCTCGACGTCAAAAGTCAGCTGGCCCGGGAGTTCTGCAATTGCCTGTGTCCCCGGAGGACGGCAATTCCCGATATCTTATCAAGTCAGGCGCAAAAGAGAGAGAAATCGCGAGCTTTCGAGTGAGGCAGTTTTAGGTTTTGAGGTTTCGAATTCGGTTTGTATGGCTTCCATGGAGAATAGTCACCATTTTTTATGAAAACTCGTCACGGAAACCTCTGTCTGAGGCAGGGGCCTTGACCAGCACATCGATGTGTGATGGCGGACTGAACGGAAGGATGCTCGACACTGCCGACGAACTCCGACAATGAGGCAAAAGGATTTGATGCCAATACGCAAGGCGATGGAAGAGGTCTGCCGCGCACACTTTGTACGGACGGTGACGTTCAGGCGGCTTCGCCCTCTGAACGAGCTGACCGGAATTTCAAAATTGCGACCGCACCCAACGGCGGGAGTCACCTTGCGAAATCGAAGGAACGGTTTGCGGGAGGTTTGCCAACAGAACGAAGTGCTCGTTTCGGAAAAAGTTGCCCGAAGGCCGCCGCAACGGGCTCCCAAAGGCGTTTTTTCCGGAGCCCTGGGACCTTTTCAGAGGGTGCGCGACCGGCAAAAAGTCGTAAGGGAAAGCACTGTTGTGTTGTCGCAGTGTTGATGCCATAACGTGCAAGAAAACAATGCATTTCTGTGGTGACTCCTCAGGATCCTGAAAAGGGAGATCGGTTATGACTTCTTCTTGCAAGCCTTCCATGACGACGATGGCCGTCGCGATTGCTTCGGCGCTACTCGCTGACGTCAGCTCACGCTGACTCGATTGACGGTGTATTGATTCTGACGCCAGACAGCCCTGCATCAATTGATCTTACTGGTCGAGGGACGATGGCGGATTCAGCCAACAATTACCGCAGCGTGATTCATGGTCTGGGCAATGGCCAGCCCTTTGCAACTACTCTGATCGGAGACAGCCTCAAGCTCACGAAGGGCAATTATGATCCTGACGGCACGGGTGGTTTCAACTCCGCCGGCATTCAGGCGCTGCGCGGAGCCATGATCAACGTCGGAACGCAAGAGAAGGCATTCTCGGCGATAGACATTCAGAGCCATGGGACAACTGCCTACGCAATAGGCGTCATGGCTTGGCGAAGCCCAGAGCAGAAAAAAGACTCGCATGTGAATATCCACGGCGACGTCGTCAACATCAACGTTTCGAGTCAGGTCGGACGGGCGTACGGTCTTCATGCATACAACGATACGCAGGACCCAAACATCCCTGAGGGGGAACGTTCCTCCATCGATGTCAAGGCTGGAACAATCAACATTACAGCATCCGCAGATACACCTGAATACGCCGTGGGCCTTGCTGTTTGGTCGCAGGCCAAGGACAGTCTGGAAGCGGATGCAATCGCCATCAAGGCTCCCAAAGTCATCAGTGCGCGCGGCGATTCGATCGTCAGCATCAACAGTAGCGGCCGCAAAAACGCCATCGTTCAGCTCGAGGGGGACATTTCTTTCGATTACGATACGAGCTCGGGGACGCCTGTCAACGCTACTGTTGATGTCCAACTCACGAATGCGGATTCCTGTTGGAAGGGAAACAGCATCGTGACGAGAAACTCGACCACAGATCCGAGCAATCTCCAGGTCGAGAACTTCTCGCTGACGCTTGCCGACGGTGCCCGCAAGAGCAGCTTCCTAAACAACCTCACCACTGAAGTGGGAGGGTTTCGATACAGTCGAGGCTTT
>ERZ791785.199-NODE-199-length-64923-cov-8.496115_pt1 | contig 64923 bp, 57 predicted proteins | sample MGYA00509947_ERZ791785 | MGnify/ENA primary metagenome ERZ791785 (study PRJEB30046, sample SAMN00791982) | human gut metagenome | study: EMG produced TPA metagenomics assembly of the A metagenome-wide association study of gut microbiota in type 2... | reverse complement strand
CCATCAGCGTACAAATCTTACATATCAGCCACAGCCTGCCCTCATCTACACCCCCATTTCAATAAATCACAATTTTAAATTATCCTCCGACATAAAAATATCGCATATAATGAATAATTATGATAAAATAAAAATATTATAAGCTTCTACAATATATACTTTCGGACATTATACGTTTAAAAAATAACTATTTTGATAATATATTAGCTAATCAAAAAACATAATAATATAATTTTTCAGCTTTTATATAACAAGATTATTTGTTTCTTAACAAAACAAATAGACATTTACAGCATAAAAAGCTAATAAAGATTTTTTGTCTATTCGCAGCGACTTAGAAACAAAATGAATATTCATTACTGTATATAATGAATATTAACCATAAATACATTGTATTAGAAATGAGGATTTATATGAAACACTATTTAATGAAGATTAGTTATGATGGCAGTACATTTAATGGCTGGCAGAGACTTAAGAGTAATCCTGATACTGTCCAGCAGATAATTGAAGATATACTTGGAACACATATATGTGGTAGTGGACGTACCGATGCAGGAGTACATGCTATGTGCCAGTATGCCGATTTTTATTACAATAATATAATAGATTTTTCTAAATTTATTACTAGAATTAATGCAAAGCTTCCTGATAGCATAAGAGTTATTTCTTTAAGTGAGGTTTGTCATAACTTTCACAGCAGGAAAGATGCAAGTTCAAAAACCTATTCATATTACATATCATTAAATAATAAATGTGACGTATTTTCAAGAAAATACACTTATAACCTTACAGACACTCCTGTTTTTTATAAGTTTGATTATAAGAACTGCACAGATACAATTGATTCAAATGATATAAATTCAACTAAACATATAGCAGATATTGATTTGAATAAAATGGAAAAAGCTGCCGGATACTTATGTGGAACACATGATTTTTCAGCATTTACATCGGATAAATCAAAAGACAAATCTCATATACGCACAATATATGAGATTAAAACAGAGCTTATTAATACAGATAAATGTGCAGGCAATAGTCATACTCAGACACCTTTTTTTATAAATAACGGACTAATCTTAAAAATATCTGTTACAGGAAATGGCTTTTTATATAATATGGTAAGAATAATTGCCGGAACACTTATATATTGCGGACTATCAAGAATTAATGCAGATGAACTTCCTGTTATTATTGAAAAAGGCATTAGAAAAAATGCAGGTCCTACTCTTCCTTCCAATGCCTTGTTTCTTGAAAATGTAATATATAACAATAATTCATATAAGCTAATATAACAACAATAAATCATATGATATCTCATATTGCTGGTATTAGTTACAATCAATTAATACCAGTTTACATTCATTACATGCCCAGGCTCTGGTACGTTTATTTGTAATGCCATTTCCTACCGGGATATGGATTGCTCCACGTTTAATGGCATTTTTTTCTGTAAAGAAATTAACTGTTTTATTTTTAAAATAGTCATCTTCTGCCCAGAATAAAGATCCCTTTCCACCAGGTCCGAGCATACCTATGCACATCTCTTTTTTGCATTTAGGACATATCATTAATAAATCTCCTCTTATTTCGATTATTTAATTAATTACCTTCCTGATTAACAAATCCTGTTCTACCGGTTCGACTGAATATGAATAAGCATCTTTAATTCTATCTATTACTTCGTTAAGATTTGTAATATCATTAGCATATATTGTGGCAATTGTGTCATTTTCAGTCACATAATCACCAATCTTCTTATTTATAATTATTCCAACAGAGCTGTCTATAGATTCGCCCTTTACTTCTCTTCCTCCACCGAGGCGTACAAGCGCTGTTCCAATCTCAGCAGAATGTATATGTTTGATATATCCACTCTGCGTTGCAGATACATTATATACATGTTTTGCCTGCGGCAATAAGTCAGTATTAAATGCTACACGTCTATCGCCCCCTTGTGCTTCCACGAAATCAGCAAATTTCTTAAGTGCTGATTTATCAGCAAGTATACATTTAAGTTTTTCCTCTGCTTCTGTAAGTGAATTTACAATACCTGCCTGATATATAATATGAGAACCAAGCACAATACATAATTCTGTAAGATCTTTTGGCCCTTTGCCATTTAAAGTATCAATTGCTTCTTTTACTTCAAGGGAATTACCTACTGCATTGCCAAGTGGCTGATTCATATCAGAAACTATTGCTGCCATCTTTCTGCCTGCACCTTTTCCGATATCAACCATCTCTTTAGCAAGATTATAGGCATCGTTATCATTTTTCATAAATGCGCCGCTTCCTGACTTGACATCTAGTACAATTACATCAGCTCCGGCTGCAAGTTTTTTACTCATTATGCTGCTTGCAATAAGCGAACTGATATCAACGGTAGCTGTTACATCTCTTAATGCATACAGCTTCTTGTCAGCAGGGTCAAGATTACCAGTCTGCCCTGTAATAGCCATACCTATATTATTAACATTATTAATAAATTGTTCTTCTGTAAGAGCTGTAGAAAATCCCGGGATACTTTCAAGTTTGTCAATGGTGCCGCCTGTAAATCCAAGACCTCTGCCACTCATCTTTGCCATCTTAACACCACATGCTGCAACCATTGGCGTAAGTACAAGTGTTGTTTTATCGCCAATACCTCCTGTACTGTGTTTATCTGCCTTAATACCACTAACTGCAGATAAATCAAGTGCATCACCACTATGTTCCATTGCAAGTGTAAGATTCAATGTTTCCTCTTTATTGAGCTTCTGAAAATATATTGCCATCAATAATGCTGACACCTGATAATCAGGAATATCGCCATTTGTATATCCATTTACAAAATATTCAATCTCTTCTTTTGTAAGAATACCACCATCCCTCTTTTTTTCTATAATATCATACATTCTCATAATAAACTCCATTCCGCTGATATTTTCTGATTTTTATAGTTAAATCAGTTGAATCAGCCATTCTAACTGTATTCATATATAAATACAGATAAATTACAAACTATATTTATATTCCTGATTTTATCACATTATTAAATACCGGTCAAAATCATATTCAAGATATGTCCACGAATCCCGCAAACTACTATTTTAAATCTAATATATGTAATTGCTTAAGGATAAAAAAATGACTATATATCACATATGGTTATATAAACAAAATTCTATAATCATATGAAAAATATATAGTCATCTTTTTTAATGTATATTTTTAACTCAATTAATATTAATTTTAATATTAATATTATTTTTAAATCACATTTTCTTTCTTGATTTGAAACGTAATGCGATAATTCCGGCTGTTATTAATATAAGAATTGCCAGTATAATTCCAGTTGATACATAATTAGTTTCTTTTTCTGGTTCACTATCATTCTCAACAAGTGCATTAATAGCCATTGTAAGATGCTGTGTAGCTTCATCGACATCAGACTGATACTCTGCAATATTTAACGCATCAACACCCTCATCGTATTCAAGCTTCATTGCTGCCCAGCTATCCTGTGTATAATCTTCTTCTTTTAATGAATCAGCTTTTTTAATTATGGCTTCAAGTTTTGAGGTATCACTTACAGGCTCTTTATTCATTACAATATTATCTGCTGTAGCTTCAAAATTCACGGTATAATCCTGATATCCCAGTGCGTGGACTGTAAGTGTCCAATAACCGGTTCCATCAGTGTCATCTGGTAACTGACATCTCATAGAATTAGTAAGTCCTAACTGAATACCCATTGATTTATGCATCCAGTTGTCAGAAGCAAATTTAGTACCAAATGTCCCCAATGCCTTAGTTCTTGCAGCGTCGTTGCCATAATATGTCCATGTTACAGTCTGAAGCATTGAACCTAATGCACCATAGTCTGCACCTGTAAGATCTACTCTTAAAAATTCACCATAAGAACCGGCTGCTTCTTTTACTTCTGCTGTTATATCAGATGCTGTCTTAATAACCTGACCTTCAATTCCTGAGTCAGTTCCAGCCTGCCTTTTTGAAAATGTAAATGTTCCATCGTTATTCTTTGCGGCCGTTTTAAGACCATTAGTATTTTCTGTAACATTAGCTTTTAAAGAATAGGAAGAAAGTTCATTTTCACTATAACCACCATATATTTCATTTCCATTTTCAACAGTTGTATATTTACTTTTAAAATCATTAAGGTCAGCTTTTTTAATCTTAACAGGAACATATTTTAAGCCTTTAACCTCATATTTTGAAAGCTTAGATGTACTTCCATCAGTATTGGTTATAACTCCTTTCTCATATGAAAGAACTGTTCCGTCTGTAAGCTTCATTTTAGCAACAGCCTCTTTACCTTCACCTTCTACTTCCCATCCGGCAAGGTCGTAAGTCTTTCCATCTTCTGTATCTATTGTCGTAATACACTGAAAACTTCCTCTATGAAGACCATGGTTAGTTGTTGCTCTTGTAACTGCATCAAATGCACCGGTGTCATATTCCTGATGGCTATCAAGAATATCAGAAGAAGATGCATCACCGGCCTGATATACTCCTTCATTTGCCCAATATTCCTGCCATGTAAGACCTGCATATAAATATGCATAATCATCAGCAGCCTGTACCGTTATTGTAGTAACTGGAATGTTGGTTGCCATAACAACAGCCGCCGCTGTAATTGTGGCAATTTTAGAAAATAATCTCTTTCTCATCTCTTTTCTCCATTCTGCGGACACATTGTAAAGTCTTATTTTGTGGTGTCCGCCGCACAAATAGATGTTTAAGATACGATAAATACACGTTATCTTACTTTTATTTATAAATGAGCAAATTTAAAATATTGCACCAATATATACACATTATAAAAACACTCTTTCTGTATTTAGTATGAAAATATTTAGATTACAAACAAGAAAGAATTATTTTTATGCACCTTTTATATTTGTTCATTTATAATTATCTATTATAAATCTGCTCAAATTTATTATTGTCATATAATCCATTTGAACAATAATTATTTTTTTGCAGACTTATAAGCATTATAAAAAGCCTTTTTTATTGCATTTGAAGACTTTGTGGCACCACCTACAGCATCAACACCTGCTACTCCCTGATTATTAATTATTTTATCCGGCATTACAGCATTTGCATTGTTAAAGTATTGTACATCCTCCCCTTTAGCATCTGACACAGCATTGACGGATGTTATTATATTATCAGATACAGTAATAGTAACTGTTACTGTATAACCATAAACATCACACACCGCTGTCCCTGAATATTCACCATCATTAAGAATGGCAATATCCGGATGATTATCTGTTGAATCTGTTTTAATGTCTGAAATGCTATTTTTATCAGACTTATTATCTTTTCCTGTAAAACAAAATGATATTATACATAAAAATATTATTAATGCCGGCAAAAAGAAAGCTATATTAATCTTCATTAAACTACCGCCTGCATTGCCATTTAATAATTTGTGTTTAACAAGATAGAATTTTCTTAATCTTAATGCAGCATATGTAATAAATATCAGGCTGTATATGATTGTATTAATAATATATTCACAATTTCCGAGCCTTGCATAAGGAATATTAATGAGCAAGATATGAATATATAAAAGACCATAGAACACATACGCACTTCGCTGGAGTTTTTTCCATTTTCTTGCGTTCATTTTATATCTTATTGAAGGAAATGAAGTTATTGTAAGAACAAGCATTATTATTAACAGAATAACACTTATTGCTGCCGCACTTCTTTGTGCAGGTGACAGTTGTGATACCGATATAAATAACATTCTATAATATGTAATTCCATAAGTCATATTATGTGATATTACAATAATTGCTCCTATAATTGATAATTCTCCACGAATCTTCATTAATGTAGACGTAACTCGGGATTTATTAGGTAATGCTCCTGTATACATTACAATTATAAAAAATGCTGTTCCCATGGTTCCTCTTGAAAAAATGCCGACAACATATTTATTGATATATAATGGCAGATTTACAAAGTGTAGTAAAAAAATTAATAAAGTTACTAATGCCGCACCTATATAATAAAAATTTGAATATTTTTTTACATTGTCTTTAAAAAAACAGATAAACAATGCCACTGCTAAAATAGCTATAAGTATTAACATGATGTCTCCTTTTTTGGCACTAATGTTATATGTCAGACGACATATTTCCTGACAGGCAGTCACAATGTAAACAATTCAGGATTCGCTTACAAATCCTGCTGTGAGCCGCTGACCAGCTCTGCTGGCTTTTTTTACCATTGGCTATGCAATCCTTACACGACATAATCTTAATCGGAGATTGAACTACGGCTAAGGAAATATCGTTTCTCATCCCTATAGAGAAAGGTGATTCTCTCCTATTGAGATATATTAATGCCGATTGTATATTTTATTAAATCAAATTAGTATAGCAAAACTGAAATTAGCCTGTGCAACTATAATTAGCTTTGCCTAACCACTGCATAAGAATATACTTAGAAACGTCCAAATGTCAATATATTTATTTGATAAAAATATTCATTACCTTTTTATGACATTATAATTATATGATGTATTAAATGTATCCTGTATATTTTCTGTAATATATATATTATTATCTTTGTCTAAAAGAATCATATCAAAATCAATATCCGATGATTTATAAAATTCAACTGCTTTTTCAAGTCCCATAATAAATAATGATGTTGAAAATGCATCTGCTATTGTTCCATCATCGCATATTATTGTCACTGATGTCAGATTACTATCAGATGGATAACCTGTTTCTGGGTCTATTATATGATGATAAGTGTTGCCATTATCTTCAAAATATCTTTCATATCCACCTGATGTAATAACCGCCTTATCACTTGTATTAAGTATTCCTATATATTCATTGTCCGATTCCGGACTCTGGATTGCTACACGCCACTGGCTTCCATCCGGTTTTGTGCCTAATGTCTGGACATTCCCACCGAGATTGATAATGGCATGTTCAATTCCCTGTTCCCTTAAAAGCTGTATAACCCTGCCGGAAGTATATCCCTTGGCAATTCCTCCAAAATCAATACGGGCAGAATTATCCAATACTATCTCATTTCCACTGATATGTATATTATTATAATCAACATGAGAAAGAATCTCATTTAACTCACTTTCAGAAGGAACCTTATAGTTTTTATCCGTAAATCCCCACAATTCCATAACCGGATATATAGTAATATCAAAACACCCATTCGTTAAATCTGATATTTTAACAGAAGTTTCTATCAGATATTTTGTTTCATCAGATACATCGCTGCTTCCAATATTATTTAAAATAGTTACGTCACTGCTGTTATTTCCAACAGAAAACATATTGTCAAGTCTCTGAATTTCATGTACAGCCTGCATTACAGATTCCTCAGCATTGCTTCCATATGCTGTAAGGGACATGTATGTATCCATAGCAAATATATCGGATGAATATTTATCATCGGTTGATATTTTATTAATATCCGTATCTTTGCATGCCGTTAATAAAGTAATAAAGCTAATTAAAAATATTATTACCGTATATTTTGTCAGACTTAATTTATGATTATTTTTATTCGTTATTGTATACATTATATAAATCCTTTTCAATATTAATAATTTTATCTGCGATTATATACTAATTGATTTTAATAAGCGCTATAGCTATACTTCAGCTACAACGACATATTTTTTAATATATGTCAGGCAATAATAAATGTCAAGGTAGGTATATTTACATTTTCCATATTTTATATTAAAATATTTAATTGTGAATAATTGGCCATAAAGGCATAATAATATAAGCCAGATAAGGCGGAATGGAGAAAATACATGAGTTTTGAATTTGTAAGAAAACTTCCGGTTCCAAGTGAAATCAAAGAACAGTATCCCGTACCGGAAGCTGCAGCTAAGATTAAGATAGAAAGAGATAAAGAAATCAAAGATGTCTTTACAGGCAATTCTGATAAATTTTTAGTTATTATTGGACCATGTTCAGCAGATAATGAAGAAGCTGTGCTTGATTATACAATGCGTCTTGCAAAGGTTCAGGAGAAGGTTAAAGACAAACTTATTCTTATTCCAAGAGTATATACTAATAAACCTAGAACTACAGGTACCGGCTATAAGGGTATGTTACACCAGCCTGACCCTGAAAAGAAACCTGATTTATTAGGTGGTCTTATTGCCATAAGAAAGATGCATATTGATGTAATCAGCCAGACAGGACTTACTCCTGCCGATGAGATGCTCTATCCTGAAAATTACTGGTTTTTATCAGATGTATTATCTTACGTTGCGGTTGGTGCACGTTCTGTAGAAGACCAGCAGCATAGATTGACAGCAAGCGGAATTGACGTTCCAGCCGGTATGAAGAATCCTACAAGTGGAGATTTTTCTGTCATGCTTAATTCTGTTGTTGCAGCACAGGCTAAACAGACATTCATATATAGAAACTGGGAAGTCAATACACCCGGTAATCCTCTTACTCATACAATTCTTAGAGGTGCTGTCAATAAGCATGGCCAGTGTATTCCTAATTATCATTATGAGGATCTTAACCGTCTGTTCCAGATGTATTCAAAACGTGACCTTGCCAATCCGGCAGTTGTAGTAGATGCTAACCATAGTAATTCTAACAAGCAGTTCAAGGAGCAGATTAGAATTACCAAAGAAGTCTTACATAGCTGTAATCACTCTACAGATATTAAGAGCTTTGTAAAGGGTGTTATGATAGAAAGCTATATTGAAGAAGGCAATCAGAAAGTCGGCGAAGGTGTTTATGGTAAATCAATTACAGATCCATGCCTTGGCTGGAATGATTCAGAAAGACTTATCTATGAAATAGCTGATTTAGTATAATCATATATAATGATAATATAATAATCAATATAATATTTTTACTATAATAACAGCGTTATTAATATAAGAACACATATAGATTTTTAATTAAAAATGGATTTATATATGCCTCAAAATAAGTTCCCGTAATTAAAAATACCATAGCAGCAAGAATGATAAATATTACATTTCTTGCTGCTATGTTTTTTATGCTATAGCCGGAGATACCAAATAGTCTTGTAATCAGATATAACGTCACTCCATAGAATATGTAATGCGGAAATATTGATATAATATATACTAATGTTCCACCAAAACCATAATGCATAACTGCTATGCTTATAAGCAGTCCATTGCAGATCCCAAGATAAAAAATATATAGCGATAAGGCTGCATTACTAAATATTGTAAGTCCCACAACGCATAAAACTATAAAATCACGAAGTCTTGTTCTTATAATATATTGCCAGAGTGTAATATTATTAACAGACGTGTCTATATAATCAGACAGATATTTATCCGAATAAATATCCATTGATTGTATCAACCCTTTTCTTATAAAATTGATATAACAAGAACCAATAAGTACTCCAATAAAAAGAATTATAATATACTTATACTTCTTAATATTTTTTAAAAATATACTTTTAAATCCAGCCATAAACAATCTCCATTCTGACAAAATTATTATAAATTTTATACTTATGTATATAAATATTTTTATTAATGCAGATAGTATATTAAAATAATTTTTTAAATGTGTTTGTCATTATGTATGGCTATTTATATGTTATTTCTTATTAATATATGCCATTATTGCCGCAATTGTTTTTGAATCCTGAATCTTCCCACTGTATATCATGTCAGCAATATCCTGCGTTGTATATGCTTCAACTTCAATATATTCGTCCTGATCAAGATGCTGCTGTGTCTTTTGTAAGTTATCAGCAACATATATTTGTATTACTTCATCACAGAATGCAACTGCTGTTACAAGAGAAATAAGATGTGTCAGATTATCAGACTTATATCCTGTTTCTTCTTCAAGCTCTCTTGCTGCCGCAAGGAGACTTTCTTCTCCTTTGTTAATTCCACCTGCCGGAATTTCAAGGGTTTCTCTGTCAAGTGCATTACGGTATTGTCTTACAAGCAGAATCCTGCCATCCTCAAGCACCGGAACAACTGCGGCTGCTCCTGAATGTTCAATATAATCCCATTTCGCTGTATTTCCATCAGGCGTTACAATCGTATCCGAATACATAGATAACATCGAACCTGTGTACATTAATTTTCTTTCAGTTCTTTTTATATGATTCATTTCTACCACCTTTTTGTCCATTGTTTGTCTGAATGTATTTAGAGCACAAATAAGAAGATTTTATTCGTGCAACTTTTCTATACCTATAAAAGGGTTTACCACAGTATACTATCATATAAAAATTTTTAATAATATGCTGTGGTAAATCAATTAATTAGTTTACAATCCGATAATACTTATTTAATTTTGTTACAAGCCTCAAAACACTTATCCGTCGCTTTTATAATAGCATTTCTGAAACCAAATTCTTCCAAAGCAGCAACCCCCTGTATTGTTGTGCCGGCAGGAGAACATACATTATCCTTTAATTTTCCCGGATGTTCACCTGTTTCAAGAACCATTTTAGCTGAACCTAATACAGTCTGTGCTACCAGTTTATATGCCTCCTGTCTTGGTATGCCATATTTTACAACACTGTCAGCAAGTGCTTCAATAAACATATATACATATGCAGGTGAACTTCCACTTGCACATACAACTCCGCTCATAAGCTTTTCAGGAACTGTTACGACTTTGCCAAATGAATTAAAGAACTGTTCTACAAATTCTTTTTCTGCAAAATCCAATTCTCCATTTTCATAGCATATACCTGTCATTCCTTCACCGACCAGTGCCGGAGTGTTAGGCATAGCACGGACAATCTTTATATCAGCACCGAGTTCCTCCTTAATAGCTGCTATTGTAATTCCCGGTGCAAGTGAAATAATAACGTTTTCTTCCGTTATAACATTCTGGATATTTTTCAAGACAGTATTATATACTTGTGGTTTAACAGCCAGAATTATATATTTTGCAGAGTTAGCACATTCAGCATTACTTTCAGCATATCTGACACCTGTTTCATTGCTTATTTTTTCTTTCTTTTCAGAACTTAAACATGTAAATATTATATCCTGAGGATTAAGATAATTCAAAACTCCTTTAAGCATTGAATATCCCATGTTACCCATACCGATAAAACCAATCTTTGCCATAATATGCACCTTCCTTTTCTTAATTTTTAATAGAACTATAAAGTAAGCTGGAGCCTGAATATTGAGCTTTTGAAGATACATTAATATCTTTAAGCTGCAATAAACAGGCACCAGCCTATATTTTAGTATACGAGATTTGCTTTCGAATCTTGCTGCGAGCCGCTGGTCAGCTCTGCTGACTTTTCATATCAGTGGCTCTACAATCTCCGCACAGCTGAATCTTTGTCGGGAATTGCCCACAACTGAGATATATATTTAATTATTTACTTTCAAGAATCTTATCTATGCTTACAAGTTTAACACATAATACGAATATATCAGCAGCTAAAGCCATATCTTCCGGTGTTGGGAAGGATGGGGCAATTCTAATATTACTATCCTTAGGGTCTTTGCCATAAGGGAATGTCGCACCTGCATTAGTAAGCTTAACACCTGCCTCAGCACATTTTGCAACGATAGACTTTGCACATCCCTCCATTGCATCAAATGATATAAAGTATCCGCCGTGTGGAGCAAACCATGAGCCAATTCCAAGACCTGTGAGTTCTGAATCAAGTACCTTGAGAGTAGCTTCAAATTTAGGTCTCATATATTCAGCATGTTTTCTCATATGTTCCTTCAAACCATTGATATCCTTAAAGAATCTTACATGACGAAGCTGGTTAAGCTTATCATATCCAATTGTCTGGATTGTAAGTTGTTTTTTAATATCAGCTAAATTATCTTTAGAAGCTGCTAATGCTGCAATACCTGAACCCGGGAAACTTACCTTTGATGTTGATGCAAATTCAAATACCATATCAGCATTTCCTGCTTTTTCACATTCAGATATAATATCAAGAATTTCATCCTGATTATCATCATATAAATGATGAATTACATAAGCATTATCCCAGAATATTCTGAAATCCTTAGCAGCAGGTTTAAGGTTAGCAAATCTTTTAACTGTTTCATCAGAATATGATACACCCTGTGGATTAGAATACTTAGGAACACACCAAATACCCTTGACTGTCTCATCGTTGTTAACATACTTTTCAACCATATCCATATCAGGTCCTGATTCAGTCATAGGGATATTAATCATCTCCACACCGAATCTTTCTGTAATTGCAAAATGTCTGTCATATCCTGGAACAGGACATAAAAACTTAACCTTGTCAAGTTTACACCAAGGTGTATTACCCATAATACCATGCATAAATGCTCTGGCAACCTGATCATACATAATATTAAGACTTGCATTACCATATACAATAACATGTTCAGGAGTAGTTCCCATCATATCAGCCATGAGTTTCTTTGCTTCTGGTATACCATCTAATACACCATAATTTCTACAATCAGTTCCATCCTCAGAATGTAAATCTGATGTGCTATTCACTACATCAAGTAAACCTAATGAAACATTAAGCTGTGTAGCTGATGGCTTGCCTCTTGACATATCAAGCTTAAGTCCTTTTGCTTTGGCTTCCTTATACTGTTCATTAAGCTCACTCTTTAATTCTAATAATTCTGCTTTGCTCATTTCACTGTACTGCATAAAATCCTCCTAAAATGTAATGTGATTTAGACTTTTGTATTGTATTTCAAACTTTTATTATATTACTATGAAAATGTAAAAATTGCAATAGTATGTTTTATTTTTTGAACCCAAAGTGTATTTTTACTTACTTAATTAATATATTTTTAAGAATATCTTTATAATATTAATCATTTTCAATCCAAACACTTATAATTATAAAGCTGTGCATTAAAAGACCATTAATAATATAAACAAAATCTGACTATGTATTGATTAAACAGCAGCAGAATATATGAGATAATAATCTGTAATAAATGTATATCAATAAAAAAACACCTATAGATATAAATAATATATCTATAGGTGTAAATATGAACTTAATTAACGTAAACGTATTTACTTGGCATAATCGACAGCCCGTGATTCTCTAATCACACTTACTTTAATCTGTCCCGGATATTCCATCTGATTTTCAATCTGTTTAGAAATATCCCTAGCCATAAGTACCATGTCTGAATCGCTAACCACTTCAGGAACTACCATTACGCGAATCTCTCTACCTGCCTGAATAGCAAATGACTTATCAACTCCCTTAAAGGAATTGGTTATATCTTCTAATTGTTTAAGTCTGTTTGTATAAGTTTCTAACGTCTCTCTTCTTGCACCCGGTCTTGCTGCTGAAATAGTATCAGCGGCCTGTACAATACAAGCAATTAAGCTTTCCGGTTCAACGTCGCCATGATGTGCTTCTACAGCATTAATTACTACTGCTGATTCTTTATATCTCTTACATAAATCAACACCAATCTGAACATGCGAGCCTTCCATTTCATGATCGATTGACTTACCAATATCATGTAAAAGTCCTGCTCTCTTGGCAAGTTTTACATCAACGCCAATCTCTCCTGCTAAAAGTCCTGAAAGCTGTGCAACTTCAATTGAATGTTTAAGAGCATTCTGACCATAGCTTGTTCTGAAACGCATCCTACCGAGTAATCTTACAAGTTCCGGATGTATTCCATGAACACCAACCTCAAGGGTTGCGGCTTCACCTTCTTCTTTAATTAATACCTCTACTTCTTTCTGGGCTTTTTCTACCATCTCTTCAATTCTGGCAGGATGAATACGTCCATCCAAAATCAGCTTTTCGAGTGCAATTCTTGCAACTTCTCTTCTGATTGGATCAAAGCCCGATAAAACTACAGCCTCAGGTGTATCATCGATAATTAATTCAACCCCTGTTAAAGTCTCTAAAGTTCGTATGTTACGACCTTCTCGACCAATAATTCGACCTTTCATTTCATCATTAGGAAGCTGAACAACTGAAATAGTTGTTTCTGCCACATGGTCAGCAGCACATCTTTGAATTGCTGTAACAACATATTCCTTAGCTTTCTTATCTGCTTCCTCTTTCGCCTGACTTTCTAATGTTTTAATCATTACGGCGGTATCATGTTTAACTTCATCTTCAACAGTCTTCAAAAGATATTCTTTTGCCTGTTCGGAGGTTAATCCTGAGATTCTTTCAAGTTCCTTCTGTCTCTGCTGTTCAAGTTCATCAACCTTTTGCTTCATTCTACCAAGTTCTTCTTCTTTCCTGGTAATGCTTAAGTCACGTTTTTCAACAGCCTCAATCTTTCTGTCAAGAGTTTCTTCTTTGGATAAGACACGTTTTTCATATCTCTGAATTTCAGCACGTCTTTCCTTAGTCTCTTTGTCAAGTTCATTCTTAGTTTTTATAGATTCCTCTTTAATCTCTAAGAGTGATTCTTTCTTAGTTGTCTCAGCCGTCTTTAATGCAGCGTCTATTATTTCTCTGGCTTTATCATTGGCGTTACCAATCTTGGCATCGTTAATTTTCTTCTGTACAGAAGATGATATAAACCATGTAATAGGTGCAACTATTACTAATGTAACTAATATAGCAATAATGGTTATAACTGACACAGGAGCACCTCCTTATTAAGTTTTCATTGTACAAACATACAATATCTTAATATTATACTTATTTGAAAGCATTGTCAAGAAAAATAAGTATTATAACGCTCATCAACTATAATATCAAGCGCTTTTTTAATATTATCTGAATTAAATCCCTTATTATAAAAATAATTCATAAGTTTGCATTTTTCTTTATAACCCAGTTCGTCAAACCTATCAGCCTTTTTACGCATAACCGAGAGAATCTGTTCTAGTTCCGCTTCTTCATTCTCAGAATAATACAATTCACATTCATGTTCTATAATATGTTTATCAATACCTTTGCCGGATAAGAAAAGTTCTATTTGTTTCCGGCTCTTTGTTAAAGCCTTAAATGCTATATAATTCGCAGCATATCTTTCATCATTAAGATATCCAAAACTCTTCACATATGCTATTGCCTGTTCAATACATTCTAAAGGATAGTATGAATCCTGTAATTTAGTATGTAACTCATGTTCTGAATAATCCTTTGAAACAAGCAGATTCATAGCTCTGGCAATTGCACGTTTATCAAGTATATTATGTATAATATCATTATATATTGTATCTGATAAAGAAATATCTGTAGTAATATCGTATTTTTTAATTTCACTGCTATATAGAGCAAATGCAGGCTCGTAATTGATGTATACAAGCCTGCGTCTGCCTGATAATTCTTTGATAGCAGTTACAATATTATTCTGCATCTGCGACATTATCATTACCTTCTGTTACTTCTTCTGATGGTTCGTCTGCATATTCTCCGATTTTATAATGCATTCTTACCTTAGTATCAATCTCTTTCATAATATCAGGATGCTGTGCCAGAAACTGCTTAGCATTTTCTCTTCCCTGTCCAATCTTCTCGCCGTTATATGCAAACCATGCTCCACTCTTTTGAACTATATCAATATTAGATGCAAGATCAAGGATATCACCTTCTTTAGATATACCCTTTCCAAACATAATATCAAATTCAGCTTCCTTAAAAGGAGGAGCAACCTTGTTCTTTACAATCTTAACTCTTGTTCTGTTACCAATAACTTCTCCGGCCTGCTTTAATGTTTCAGTTCTTCTTACATCTAATCTTACTGAAGAATAGAACTTAAGAGCTCTACCACCGGTAGTTGTCTCAGGATTACCAAACATTACGCCAACCTTTTCACGAAGCTGGTTAATGAATATAACAACACAGTTATTCTTACTTACAACCGGTGTAAGCTTTCTTAATGCCTGTGACATCAGACGTGCCTGAAGGCCTACATGGGAATCTCCCATATCACCATCAATCTCTGCTTTAGGTACAAGGGCAGCAACTGAATCGACAATAACAATATCTACGGCACCTGATCTTACCATTGTCTCAGTTATCTCCAAAGCCTGTTCACCACTGTCAGGCTGTGAAATATATAAATTATCAATATCAACGCCTATATTCTTAGCATAAACAGGATCAAGAGCATGTTCGGCATCTATAAAGCCTGCTATACCGCCTCTCTTCTGAACTTCTGCGACCATATGAAGTGCAACTGTTGTCTTACCACTTGATTCAGGCCCATATATCTCAATAACTCTTCCCTTAGGAACTCCACCAAGTCCTAATGCTATATCAAGACTTAAAGAGCCTGTAGGAACTGACTCCACATTAAAATTAACCTTGGCATCCCCAAGCTTCATTACTGAACCCTTGCCAAACTGTTTTTCAATATTAGAAATTGCTGCATCGAGTGCTTTGAGTTTATTCTCATCTTTTACCATTATTAATCCTCATTTCTTGAACGCTGCTGTTATTTTTCAAAATATCATAATACAAAACATATTATGATAAACACTGGCATATATATGTAAGCATTCATAAACACATATATGAACATTTGTTCACTGTAACTATAATATAACATGAATTATATCCTGTCAAGTATATATCGAATATTTGTTCGCAATTTATTATCTATTATTATTGCATTATATCAACAGATACATATATTGTACTGTATATACTATGCTGCTTTGTAATATACTGGAATATTTTATATTATACTACTATAAACCGCAAAAGTAAAGTTATAATATATTAAATATATTTATAATATCATTAATGAATATTTACAAAATCAATAAAATTAATATATTTAATTTTTCGTATCATTGGATACATTCATCTGATATATAATATTTTATATAATATGTGAAACTTATTATTTAAAATCTATGTTACTATCATCTATAACATCTATAACCATATCTATTGCACATTCTACAGCCTGATTACGAATCTGCTGTCTGTCTCCTTTAAGGTTATGCTCATATGCCTTATTTACAATTACACCGTCATTATAATAGTAAATACCTGTATATACCAATCCTACAGGCTTTCCATCCTCTGTGTCAGGTCCGGCAACACCTGTTACTGATATTCCTATATCAGCTCTGGCTTTATCAGCCGCACCTTTAGCCATTTCCATTGCAGTCTCTGCACTTACTGCTTTATATTTATTAAGCGTATCCTGCGATACTCCAAGCAGTCTGTGTTTTGATTCATCGCAATATGTTATATATCCTTCCTTGAATACAGTAGAAGCCCCTGATACATTAACAATAGCAGCTGAAACAAGACCGGCTGTACATGACTCTGCAGTTGTAATAATAAGTTGTTTTTCTTTTAGAAGCTCTACGAGCTTTATCTCCCTTTTTATCAAAATAATCTCCATTCCATAAAAAATACTGTATAAAATATGAATACTTACACATTCCATACAGTATATTATAATTCAGCTATATAAAATCTATTTTGAAGAACCATCTGTAAATACCTTATAGTTCTTAATTATATAATCCGCAAGTGAAATAATTGTAAGTGCAAGTGATACATATATCAATATATTACTAATTATATTGATATATGGTATGTCAGGCTGTAAAGTAAGAACAATTATCATTATCATCTGAAAAGTAGTCTTGAACTTTCCCCAGTAGCTGGCAGCAATAACAACACCATTATCAGATGCAACTAATCTGAAACCACTTATAATAAATTCCCTGGCTATTATAATTATTACAATCCATGCATCAATTCTATTAAGATCAACTAATGCTATAAGAGCTGAACACACCAGCAGTTTATCCGCCAATGGATCCATAAACTTACCAAAATTAGTTACAAGGCCATATTTTCGTGCAATCTTTCCATCAAGCATATCTGTTAAACTTGCTATTATAAATATAGCCGCAGCTATTACTTTAGAAACAGGTCCTGCGATATCCAGATATAAAAACACCAGATAAAATGGTATCATTATTGTTCTTAAAATAGTTAGTCTGTTTGGTAAATTCATTATCTCCTCATTTCTGCACTATCCATTATTATAGTGCTTAATGCTTATTTTAGTAACAAAATAAAACCCTGATATTAAGAATATCAGTCTGCTGGTTCCCCAATTAAATCATATTCCATTGAGCCAGTGATGCTGACATTAACAATCTGTCCTGACATTAACTGTGCATTTGTATTAATAAATACATACCCATCCACATTAGGAGCATCCTTATAAGATCTGCCTACATATGCATCATCATCAGTAATCTTTCCCTCAACCATAACAGGAATAACCCTGCCTACCATATCGGCAGATTTATCAAGAGAAACTTCCTGTTGTAATTCCATTATTCTGTTTCGGCGTTCTTCTTTTATATTCTCAGGAATCTGATCCGTCATTGATGCCGCAGGTGTACCCTCTTCAGGAGAGTATGTAAATACGCCGAGTCTGTCAAATTCCATTGTATCTACAAAATCAAGTAAATCATCAATATCCTCTTCAGTCTCGCCGGGAAAACCGGTTATAAGCGTTGTACGAAGAGCAATATCAGGAATATTATTACGAAGCTTTGTTATCACATCAACAAGCTCCTGTCTTGTTGTTCTTCTTCCCATTCTTTTTAAAATATTGTCACTCGAATGTTGTATAGGCATATCAAGATATTTACATATCTTAGGTTCTTCTTTTATAACCTGAATTAACTCATCTGTAATCTCTTCCGGATAACAATATAATATTCGTATCCATTCAAGGCCATCAATTCTGCATAGCTTCCTCAACAACTCAGGTAAAGCCTTTTTTCCATATATATCTGTTCCATATACTGTTGTCTCCTGAGCGACTAATATAAGTTCCTTTGTTCCATTATCGGCAAGATATCTGGCCTGCTCTAAAAGATATTCCATCTCAAAACTTCTGAAATTACCTCTCACAGCCGGTATAATACAGTACGTACAATGCTTATCACAACCTTCGGCTATTTTAAGATATTCATAATAACCACCGGTTGTCATTATTCTGTGATTCTTTACAACCGGAAGACGGTCAGTATCCTCTACACAGCTATAGCCTTTACCTTCAAGAACTGAAAGTACTACTTCTGCTATCTTATCATATGAAGATGTTCCTATAAGCGCATCCACCTCAGGGATTTCTTTAGTTATCTCATCCTTATATCTATGTGCAAGACATCCTGTAACAATAAGTGCTTTACAGACAGCATCTTTTTTATGTTCCGCCATCTCAAGAATGGTATTAATACTCTCCTGCTTGGCATCATGGATAAAGCAGCATGTATTAACAGCAATTACGTCTGCCTGCATCTCATCATCAGTAAATTCAAAGCCTTTATCCTTTAGTATTCCAAGCATATTTTCTGTGTCAACCAGATTCTTATCACAACCAAGTGATACAAACATTATTCTCATCTATTATCTCCAAAATATATTTATAATTAAAATGTTAAATAGGCAAAAAACACAGGAAGCCAAATAATCATATACATAATCACTTTGTCTTCCTGTAGGTATTAAGCCTGACAATATTGTTTAATAACAGCAATTACCTCTGAATAAACAGAAGATAATTTTTCATATTCCTCATTAAGCCCGTCCAAAGATCCTTTTCTTAACACTTCTACCATAGGGTTAAGAATATTATTAATTGAATCAAGACTTAAATTAGCACAGACCCCTTTCATCGTATGTGCAACTTCAAATGCCTGTCTGACATCGCCATCAGCAATTGCATCTGAAAGCTGACTCATAAGATTATCACTCAGAAAACGATATAAAAATGAACAATAAATTTTTTCATCATCCATAAAACGCCTTAAAGCTGAATCAACATTAATTCCGGCATGTTCAAATGCATCTCTTTTAGCTGTATCCACTATTATTCACATCCTTATCACATGTATTCAAAATATCTTATATAATTATCACACAATTCAATAAATTTTGCTACTGTTTTTTTATAAAATTAAAATAAAGAATAAACGGCTTTCGCTAAAACGCAGCTGCTCCTTTCTAAAATCCCGAAATTCAATCTTTTTTGGATTCTTTATTAACGGCTCATCAGATTCGTGTGTATATTCCCAATATTATTATCCCATCATATTAGTTAAACAGAAAAATCAGCTTATATTATTTTAAAATAATAATATAAATATCCTCCGCAGATTAACAATCCCATTAAACATAATATGTTATTGATAATACCATCTGATTTACATATATTAAATGCTATCCCCCTTTTAAACGGATACCATATTAGTACAGACTTTTTATTCAGCATATCAAGTATTATATGCGAAGACATTGCTATAGCAAATGGAAGCATCATATCGTGATAAATATAATATATTATCAGGCTGAATGTTATAACACCCAGTATAGAATGTGTAAATGACCTGTGTGGCAGCTCCTTACAGATTATACATATAACCACCAATATTGCCAGTCCTGAAATGAACTGATACATATTACTTCTGGCAAGTATATTATTAAGAATATTAAAGCCATACTTATAATTAACATAGCCCTCAATAATGGCAAATAAAACAATAATACTAAGCAGCTTATTAACTGCATTACTGGAATCAGATGTCTTAACATCAATATCGCTGATAACTGAACCGATAACAGCCGCTCCAATACATACTGAAATATTACTTAATGTATCCGGTCTGATAATAACCAGTGCTGCAGCAACTCCTACTGCCAAATGTGTCTTTCCTGTCATAAGTTCTCCTTAATTCCTGTAAATATTTATTTATAGTAATTATATTAATGTGTATTCACAAGAACATTCGTTCTATTGGTATTATATCAGACGTTTAAATACTTGTCCAGCTATATTATAACATAATCCGACAGTGCACTGTATCAATAACATCCCCTTAAAAATAATTCAGCAGACTGAAATCCATACATTCTGTCTGGCAAAATGTCATTTATACAGTACACTACACTTTTCTGTATATAATCATGCCATCCTCTATGCCTGTTTCAATTATTGAAGCATTATCAGATATATTTAATTTGAATCTTTTGTCAATAGCTTTTCTTAAATCGAATGGAAGATATTCCCAATAATCATTAAGAAGTGTTTTTATTGAAAAATCAATTCCCTGTGACATAAGACGTGCCTTTTTACCCATAATAAGTGTCATCTTTGAAATAATCCATTGGTTCAGCATATCACGATGGATGTTCTCAACCCACTGTGAGCATATGAGATACCTTTCTGAATTAATGTCAATAACAGTTTCATAATATCTGTTATATCCATTAGAATCTCTTTTACCTGTATCAACAGCTTCGCCTTTTCCCAGTCTTTTAAGCAGAGGATAATTAAGCCCGAATATATTTTTGCAATAAAAGCCATCCATAAAACCACTTAACTCATCAGTTTTAATCTCTTCATTAAGAATAAGTGTTGAAAATATTCCTCTTGCCATTTTGCCTATTTTTACAGAATATTTATCGGATTTTTCACTACTTAATTCTTCAAATGCCGTTGAACTTTCCTTTTCTATAATCTCTTTAGCCCTGTTAATTGTTGTCGTTCCAATTCTTGCTGAACTAATAATATTATTAAGTGCCGCAATCTGCATGCCTTCTTTAAATATTTTTCTCGCTGTGGAACTGCGGCTTCTTCTTGATGCAAGTGTTAATTTTTCTTTTTTGAGTGCTTCTTCAGGATTGGCATCGTCTTTAAATACATAATAATATTCTACAAAAATTTTCTTTCCAACTTTATTAATTAATGTTTCCAGATTTTCATTACTGTCAGGTGATGCACCATAATTATGTTTCATTTTTTCAAACATAAGATCATACTGCTCGACACTCATAACAACATAAGCCGGCCTGTTATGTTCAAAAACATAGACTTCACCATTATCTGTAATCTTACTTTTTACCTTTTCAAAATCCTTAAGGTCTTCGGCAGTTATGATTTTAGAAAAATCCATTGACATAAAAGTTCTCCATTCCGTGATCAATAATCATAGCTCATTAATTTTAATGGAAGTGCTAAAAGTAATGCTCCTCCTACAATATTACCAAGTGTAACAAAAAGCATGCTTTTTGCAACGAGTAAAAGATCTATGCCACCATACAGAAAATATGCAACTGAAAATGTACCCATATTTGCTACACAATGTTCAAAACCGGCTGCTACAAATGCCATTATAACACAGAACATAACAACGAGCTTACCGCTTTCGGATTTCATTCTTGTTCCTGTAAATACCGCTATACAGACAAAGAAATTACATAACACTCCCCTTAAAAAAAGCTGCATTGGTGCAATGCTTAATTTAGAAGTTATAAAACTATTATAATAATCTATTAATATCTGTCTGGAAGCCCCACTGCCAACGAATAACGAACTTAGCAGAAATGCTCCAACAAAATTACCAATATAACTTATAAGCCATATTTTTAAAACTTTAGTGATAGTGCATGAATGGTTATAAAATCCCATAGCCATTACCATATTATTACCGGTAAAGAGCTCACCACCAATAAATACGATAAGAACAATAGCTATAGAAAACAGAAACGCACCAAGAAGTTTCCCAAACTGTGGATATGTCGGATATAATATCGCAGCGGAAACATTTGATAAAATAGTTGCTACAACAATAAAGAATCCTGCAAGAACAGCCCTTAGAAAATATTTTCCAAAATGCTTATCACATAAATCGACCTTATGCACGGCTGCCCCTGACAATGATTCGACTTCTTCAGTTAACATAATTCATTTTTCCTCACTTTATAAAAATTTTCTTAAAACTTTAGAATTATATCACTAAAAGCAACTCATTTCAATAAAATAAATAATCGTTTTTTTTTAAGATTAATAATCATTTTTTTATAAGATAAATTATCGTTTTTTTATGCACAATAAACAACTGATTTTTATGTTTATTTTTATATAATTGTACTCCTGCCCTTGACAATTTCAAATCCAAGACCAAGCTGTCTGATTCCATCACTTTGACCGTTAATCAGTTCACGGAGCATCCTCACCGCTTCAATACCACTTTCACGATAAAACAGATGTGCTGTTGTAAAATTCGGAGATACAATACTGCTGATTCGGTCATGTCCAATACCAGCAACCTGAATATCCCCCGGAATATCAAGTCCTTTTTCTTTAATAGCTTTTATAGCACCGACTGCAATATAGTCAGTAGTACAAACAATTCCATCAATGCCATCATATTTTGATAACATGGCTTTTACAATATGATAACCACTTTCTGTTGAACATTCAGCTTCTTTCATAAGCTCTACCTCAGGAATTATGCCATTTTCTTTTAATGCATCTTTATAACCATTAATACGATTTTTCCCAAATGCAATATTTTTATCAGTAATACTTATACACATTATTTTTTTGCAGCCGGATTTTATGAGTGAATCGGTTATTGCCTTTGCAGCACCATAATCATTATAATATACACATGGATAATCATCAAACTGCTGTCCTACAATCACTACAGGCACACTTACTTTTTTCATAAGATTTTTATGCATTTTTGTATATGTCGTACCGCATAGAATTATCCCATCTACAGGATTATTTTCAAAAAGCTTCACATATTCTATCTCTTTTTCAGAATCATTATTAGTAATTGCCAAAATCATACGGTATCTTGTTTCTGAAAGCTCTGAACTTATTCCATCCACAATTTTTGCAATTGCTTCTGAATTCATTCTTGGAACTACAACACCTATTATATTAGTCTTTCTTGTCCTTAACATCTGTGCATGTCTGGATGGAACATATCCTGTCTGTGTTATTGCATTAGCAATAGCTTCTCTTTTTTCTGTACTTATATATCCATTATTCAGATATCGTGATACTGCTGATACCGAAACTCCTGCCATATCCGCAACGTCTTTTATACTTATTCTTTTACTGTCCATACTAATCTCCATTTCTGATTACAACGGCTGTTTTATAAGTATCTATGTCAAGTGCATACCATTAATGAAAATCTATACAAAACATACAAATTAAAAGGTTACTTCCATATAAACTTATTATGGTTATACTCCCGGCACAATATTCAAAGATGCGGAATATCCGCTATAAAGCCTGTATACTAAAGATTAAAAATAAAAATAATATTGTATAAATATTAACAATATTTTTGCATGGAAAGAATATAATACTTTTTAGATTATTTTACAACAATTAATACATAAAAAATACAATAAATTAATACAAAAATGTAACAGAATGTTGTTGTTTTATTTAATAAAAAAACATCACATGAAATATACAGCTTCAAATACCATCTGCCAATCCGGTTACTGTAAATATATCATATGATGTCTTTTAAATATTAATATTTTGTTATCACACTGCAATTTGTTATAAAAACAGGCTATGCACTACAATTATAATTGACGGAGCATATCTGATTTTTTCATAACAGGTCTTAATGCCAGATATAAAGCAGTTGCAACTACTACTGCTATTACCGCATTAACAGATGTTGTTACTGCACCTACCTTTGCAAGTGCCTTAGCAAGATCCTGCTGTACTCCGAGCAGATAAGTCTTATAGAAATATCCTACGATTGGATCCGCTACGACATTAAATGCCATACCACATATACTTGAAACTATTGTTGCAATAGTAACATATTTTGCCGGGTGATCCTTTGAAATGTGGAAAAGTCTGTGAGCTACAAATCCCACAATAAGACCTATGCATAACTTTAATAAAAATGTCTTTGGTGCGCTTGTTACATAAGATGTTGTAAGATCACTTATGGTCATACCTACTGCTCCGGCAAGTCCTCCCCATGTTCCTCCAAGCAGTAACGCTGCAAGAACACAGAATACATTACCGAAATGAAACATTGTCTTTTCTGTTCCAACAGGTATGTCAATCTTAATAAAAGTTGCACCTATATAACATAATGCAGCACATAAAGCAGCCTGTGCAAGGACCTTTACATCTACCTCTGCACGTTCTTTCTTTGTACATAAATTATAGATTCCTGCAATAATGATAACAGCACCGGCTAGTGCAACAAACATTGATATAGAATATGCTGCATTACCTTTCTGTACATAATTCTTAATGCAAAGAACTATTCCAATAATAAGCACAATAAGACCTGCCAGCCCCTGGATAATACTTTCCTTTTTCTCTTTCATAATAAGTCATTCCTTTCTTTTCATATCAGCGGCTCTGCAATCCCCGCCGAGCGTATATCTTAGTCAGAAGTTCAACCCTGACTGAAATATATTTAAATATTCTTTAAAATAATAATTCGTATTAATCATATTGAAAAGTGCCAATTTAAGATTAATTTATATATCCAGTTTATAATCAGCCATATATATGATACACTGATATCATTGTAAAAATAATATCAGGGGTAACTTCATATGAACATTGTTATTTTTTCTTTTTCAGAAAAAGCAGGAAGACTTTCGACTTACTTAAATCAAAAACTTGCAAAGCTTTATAACTGTAATGTAATATCCTACACATCTGCAAAATATGCATATATTAGTGGAATAAGCACAATGGATAAGACAATACAGCATACTGTACATGAATATTTTAAAACCGGTAACATTATCATATTTATAAGTGCTTGTGGAATTGCCGTACGCTCTATAGCTCCATTTATTAAAAACAAGACTACCGATCCATGTGTTATTGTAATGGACGAGCTTGGACATTATGTAATATCTTTATTATCAGGACATATAGGAGGCGGCAATGCATTTACACAAAAAATTGCCGCGATAACCGGTGCTGTCCCTGTAATAACAACAGCAACTGATATTAATAATAAGTTTTCAATAGATGTATTTGCCAAAAATAACGGACTTCATATTACAGATATGTATAAGGCAAAAGATATTTCTGCTGATATTATACATAACAAACGTGTAGGAATGATTACAGGAAGATATATTAACATAGAAGGTGATATCCCTGATGAAATTGATATAATTGTTCCCGACCATTATACCTTTACCGGTAATTTACAATTAAATTCCGGCAGTTATGATAACATTTTCATAATTACCCCATTTACTGATTACTTTAAAGCAGCAGGAATAGACTGTCATAATAAAAAATGCAATAAACTTTATCTTACACCTAAACAGACAGTACTTGGAATTGGCTGTAAACGAGACACTGATACAGACAAATTAAGTACTTTTGTCAAGAATATATTAATGCAATATAACATTTCTCCTGCCTCCATCGCCGCAATTACAAGCATTGATATTAAGAAAAACGAACCTGCCCTTATAAACCTGGCAAAAGAATATAACTGTGATTTTTTAACTTATGATAATTCAACCTTAAAAAACGTACCCGGAGATTTTTCTTCATCAGAATTTGTTACCAAGATAACCGGAGTTGACAATGTCTGTGAACGTGCTGCTTTATGCTGCAGTAATAACAATCATCTGTTTTTAAGAAAAATAAAATCTGACGGTATGACAATTGCAATCGCATTTCTTGATATAAATATATCAATGCTGGAAGCTGGAAGCTGAACTTAGCTGTTGAAATTATTTTATCACAAATTCATATATAAACCGGCTGTTTGTGCCGCATGTGTCACAAAACAGTCTTTATCACAGAGCACAATATAATATTCCGCTCATAAATATCTTAAGTATCAGAAAATATCTGTGTAAAGGAGATTCTTATGATTCAAACTGACAATATACATAACATAATTAAATCTGGCAATAAAAGAAAAAATACATGTAATAATTTTTTCTCAAAAAATCTTCTGATATTTGCCGGAACAACAGAAGGACGACAGCTTATTGAATATCTTATTAATTATACAGATATATTAATCACTGCCTGTACTGCAACAGAATATGGAAAAATACTGCTTCCTGTATCAGAACGTCTATCAATAATTTCAAGAAGACTTGATGAAAATGCTATATATGAACTGATATGTACTAATTCATTTGATGCTGTTATAGATACAACACACCCTTATGCCGTACTTGTAACAGAAAATATTAAAAATGCCGCTAAAAAGGCCCATCTTAATTATATACGTCTTATAAGGCCAACAGAAAACATAAGTAATATTGACAAAACAGGTAATATAAATGAATTATGCGAAACATATGCAACAGATAGTACAAATAAGACATATACAATAAATGAAACAGATAAAAAAATTAATAATATTATTAACGCAGCCTCAGTAAAGGATGCCATAGAATATCTTAAAAAAACCACAGGCAATATATTATCAACAACTGGCAGCAAGGAATTATCGGAATTTTGCAGGCTTGATAATTATAAGGAGCGTGTATATGCAAGAATACTTCCAAATCCTGACATGGTCAGGGTCTGTTATGATGCAGGTTTTACAGGAAGACACCTCATATGTATGCAGGGACCATTTTCAGAAGAAATGAACATAGCAATTATCAACCAATATAATATTAAATATACAGTTACCAAAAATTCAGGCAGACAGGGCGGTTTTATGGAAAAGGTAAACAGTGCCATGGCAACTGATACCAAATTAATCATTATAGGAAGACCTGTTATAGAAGAAGGATTAACTTATGAACAGGTAATAGAATGGATAACAACAGACTACCTATGACAGTCGCATGTGATAAGCAGTCTGTTGTTATATCTGTTATTATATTTAAAGCAGCTGTAGCATTGCCCTTTAAAAACATTAATGTCCAGCCGTTATGTTAATAAAAATAATTAAAAAATCAATCATATTATAAATCTGCAAATATAACCTTCTGCATTTTTACATTGATAATTATAATATTCATCCTTGTTAAGGCTTGACAATATTGCCATGATTGTTCCACCATGGACAACTGCCGTTATCGAAATCATTTTCAGAACCTGATTATTATTCTTTATGTATACATTATCATTTTTATTATCAATGGTTATTTTTAACGGACTATTAATTAACCGGATACTGTCTGATTCCACACAACAGCAGGTCTTTGACAACATTTTGTCAAAGCCTGACATGCATCGTAATACAAACTCCTGACGGCTTTCACCCTCTGGAAACGCTATTGTACCATTGCTGTCAATCCAACGCTGATAATAAGCATTATCTTTAAGCTCCTGATAATTTTTCATTTCAAAGCTGCCAAAATCCATCTCGTGAAATTCATCGATAACTGTATATACTTTATCAGGAAACAATATATCGCATGTCATTTTACATCTTGACATCGGACTACAAAAAAGGTAGTCCGGTGTCTTATAAATCTGTGCTTTATTAAGCTTTTCAAGACTCTTCATTCCATTCATGGTTAATGACATATCTGTAGAGCCTATATATCTTTTTTCGATATTGGCCTGAACTTGTCCATGCCTTATAAGGGTCAGGTCAACCAATATATTATTATAATTATTTTTCAATGTAATTTCCATTTTGCCAAATTTTTAAATTATTATAACTACTCTGTTAGAATTATTCTATAAATGCTGTCTGACCTGTTATTTTCTTTTCTTTAACAGGTGCATCATCTGCCGCATAACCTAATGCAGCCATGCCATATACAACGTGATTGGCCGGAACGCCTAATTCATCAAGTACACTTCTTACATCTTCATCATCGCATATATTCTGTAACTGGTTAATCCATACAGAACCTATACCATAGGAATGTGCCGCAAGAAAAATATTTTCAAGAGCACATGCATTATCTTCTTTGCCAAAAGGACTGTCCTTTTCGTTAGATGGCATAATAAGAGCCATTGGACAATACATATTGTAGCCGGGACGGTCAAGCTTTTTTTCAATCACTTTACATATCTTCTTTATAGCATCCTGATTAGTAATAACTGTAAATTTCCATGTCTGTCTGCCCATACCAGTTGGAGCATTAAGCGCAGCCTGTACAAGTTCATTTAAAATATCTTTATCAACCGGCTTGTCTGTGAATTTTCTAATACTTCTTCTTGTTAAAATATTCTCAATAATCTCGTTCATAATACTCTCCATTCCTTAATTGTAAAATTATCCAATAAAATATTCTTTCATGTCCGTAAGTGTCTTATCAATATTTTCTTTTGTATGTGCCGCAGACACAAAGATTGATTCAAACTGGCTTGGTCCAAAGTAATTACCTCGTGATAACATATGATTGAAGTATTTTGCAAATTCGGCTGTATCAGATGTCTTAGCGGATATATAATCAGTTACCTCTTTGTCTGTAAAGAATATGCATGAAAGTGAACCTATTCCTGTTACCTTGTATGGAAGTCCGGCTTCTTTGATTATGTCTGCTGCGCCATTTCTTAACATTTCACCAAGTTCAAATGTCTTTTTATAAACTTCAGGTGTTTCTTTTAATATCTTAAGCTGTGTTATACCTGCTGCCATAGCAACAGGATTACCGCTTAACGTACCTGCCTGATATACTGAACCTACAGGAGATACTACCTGCATGACATCCGCTCTTCCGCCATATGCTCCAACAGGCATTCCGCCACCTATAATCTTACCATATGTAATAAGGTCAGGATGTATATTAAAATATCCGCTGGCACCGGTTAGTCCTAATCTGAAACCTGTTATAACCTCATCAAAAATAAGAAGTGCATTATTATCATCGCACAGCTTTCTTAGGCCTTTAAGAAAACCGTCTTTAGGAAGTACTACACCCATATTGGCTGATACAGGTTCTACTATAACACAGGCTATCTCATCTTTATTTTCATCAAAAAGCTTCTTAACGCTGTCCAAATCATTATATACAGCTGTAAGAGTATCCTTGACACAATTAGCCGGAACACCGCTGCTGTCTGGAATTCCTGCTGTCATAACACCGCTTCCTGCCTTTACAAGAAGTGCATCTGAATGACCATGGTAATTACCCTCAAACTTAATAAATTTATTCTTTCCTGTAAATCCTCTTGCAGTACGGATAGCACTCATTACAGCCTCTGTTCCTGAATTGACCATTCTTACCATCTCAAGTGATGGAACGATATCACACATAAGCTGTGCCATCTCTACTTCTGCCTCAGTTGCCGCACCGTAGCTTATACCTTTGCCAATCTGCTTAATAACAGCTTCTACAACCCTGTCATCATTGTGTCCCAGTATCATAGGTCCCCATGAACCGATATAATCAATATATCTGTTGCCATCCACATCTGTAAGATACTGTCCTTTCGCACTGTCTATAAAGACAGGATGTCCACCAACAGGACCAAAGGCTCTTACAGGGCTGTTGACACCACCCGGCATAAGATTAACAGCCTTTTTAAAAAGTTCTTCTGATTTTGTCGTAAGCATTATTTACAAATCCTTTCTCTAAAAATTACATATATATGCAGCAATTACCATTATATCAGCCAATATATCCGGCCTTAATATACTCTGCAAGCTCCTTTGCATAATATGTTATAAGCATATCAGCTCCTGCACGATACATAGCAGCGCCTGTCTCGCATACAATTGATTTCTCATCAATATAGCCTGCTGCCGCTGCTGCCTTTATCATGGCATATTCACCACTGACACTATATACAGCCAGCGGCTGCGTATAAGTATCAGCCATATCCCTTACTATATCAAGATAAGAAAGTCCCGGCTTAACCATTATAATATCCGCACCCTCATCAATATCAAGAGCAGCCTCTCTTATAGCTTCCCTTCTGTTATGATAATCCATCTGATAACCCTTTCTGTCACCAAATTCAGGTGCCGAACCGGCAGCATCCCTGAACGGACCATAAAAAGCGGATGAATATTTAACAGAATATGCCATAATAGGAATATTAATAAATTCATTTTCATCAAGCATACGTCGTATAGCTTCAACACGCCCATCCATCATATCAGATGGTGCAACCATATCAGCTCCTGCCTTGGCATGTGAAAGTGCAACCCTTGAAAGGACATCAAGTGTCTTATCATTATCGACCTCCCTGCCATGAAGTATTCCACAATGACCATGTGAAGTATATTCGCACATACATACATCAGTTATGCAATAAAGCAGAGGATATTTCTCCTTTATAAAGTGAAGTGCTCTCTGTACAATTCCATCACTGTCCCATGCACTGCTTCCACATTCATCCTTGTGTGCCGGAATACCAAATAATAGAATACTCTTTACTCCTGCCTTACATACATTATCAAGCTCCTCAGACAAGCGGTCAATACTATATCTGTACTGTCCCGGCATTGAAGGAATCTCTTCTTTTATGTTATCGCCTTCAATTACAAAAATCGGATAAATAAGTGTATCCGCTGAAACTCTTGTCTCCCTTACCATGCCCCTGATAATAGGATTCTGTCTTAACCTTCTTGGTCTTTGTGTTAAATTCATGTCAATCCTCCATCCTGTATTATTAAATTATTATCTTATATCTCATCCATAATAACATCAATAAGACTATCAATAGCTGCTTCTTTGGAAATCCGTATATTCATGCCATATTCTTTAGCACATGATGCAGTCTGTTCACCTATACATACAGCATTAACCTGTGTATAATCAAGCTGTGGCAATGCTTTTACAAAGCCTCTTACTGTAGATGCGCTTGTAAACATTACATAATCAATATCTTTGTTATTAAATGTTTCATACATCTTATCTTTTAAGTGGCTGCCCGTTTCATATACAGTCTTATAAATAGAAATGTCCTTATATACAATTCCTGCATTGTCAAGCTCACGATTAAGCTCAGGTGAACCCTCCAGAGCTCTGAATATATAAATAGTTCCACCCTTTTTATACTCTTTTTTCCATTCACTTGCAAGTGTTCTTCCAAGTTCCCTGGCAGAATATTTCAAAGGCATATAATCAGGATATATTCCATACTTTTCAAGTGCCCTGCCGGTTCCGCTTCCAAGTACTGCAAATGTAAGCTTATTATTTGCAAAAAGCCTTCTTATATCTATCCTTAATATGTTAAGCTGTTCAAAGAAATGCTCCACTCCACGGGGACTTGTAAATGCAATGCAATCCGGCGTATCAGAGTGCTGTATCTTATTGACTGCATTAAGGATACTTTCTGTATACCTGTCTCCATCATCCTTTGTAATCAGCTGTGTCTTAATAGTTGGAAACTGTATTACCTGCGCTCCTAAATTTTTAAGTTTTTCCGTAAGCATTGAGATACTGTTCTGTGGTCTTGTAACAACAATCTGCTTCCCAAACAGAGGAAGCTTTTCAAACCATGCAAATGAATCTGATAACGCACAGACCTTTCCAACCACTATAACTGCAGGCGCTTCAATATTCTCAATATCAGCCTGAGCTTTAAGATTAGCAATATCCGATATGACACGTCTTTGTCTGCTTGTTGTGCCCTTTTCAAGAATGGCCGCAGGAGTATCTGGTCTCATTCCTGCCGCAATTAATCCTTGACATATAGTTTCAAGAGCTGCAACTCCCATAAGAAATACAAGCGTGGCATCCATATCAACAAGAGCCTTAAAGTTAATATCCAGTTTATTGTCCTGCTTTTTATGACCTGTAATAACATGAAATGAAGATGTATAATCTCTATGTGTAACAGGTATACCATTATATGCGGCAACGGCAATACCTGATGTAATTCCCGGAACTACTTCAAATGGAATATTATACTTCGACAAAAGCTCAAGCTCTTCTCCTCCACGTCCGAATACAAAAGGATCTCCGCCTTTAAGACGTACAACTCTTTTACCTTCAAGCGCCTTATCTAAAAGAAGTCTGTTAATATCCGGCTGGGCAATAATATGGTGGCTTGAACGCTTACCGGCATTAATAAGTTCAGCATCCGGTGGCAGAATTGCAAGTATTTCCATACTGATTAATGCATCATATATTATTACATCAGCACTTTTTATAAGACTTACTGCCTTTTGTGTCAACAGACCGATATCTCCCGGTCCTGCACCAATCAGCCATACTTTACCGGCATTAGCTGTTGTAAATTTTCCTTTAAGCTCCATAGCAAGCTCTTCACCGATATGAACGGCATCTTTACACAGACCTGTCTTTACACCGGTACAATAATCATCAGATACTTCATCATAATACAATCCACGCAGTGTTATTGTATCACCTGATATATATGAGTAAGCTGCTATAGGTGAACTGCACCCTCCGTTAAGTGCCTTTGTAAATGCTCTCTCTGCCATTGCTTCATATTCAGCATTCTTATCAAACACACATTCCATATAGGAATAATCAACCCCTTCTCTTCCCTGTATTGCAAGTATTCCCTGCCCTGCTGCCGGAATAAGCTCGTCCGGTTCAAATACACGGTCTGCACAGCTTTCAAGTCCCAGTCTTTTAAGCCCTGCCATCGCAAGCACAGTTGCAGAATAATCCTGTGTCTTAAGCTTATTCATGCGTGTCTGTACATTTCCACGTATCCCCTTAAACTGTGCACCTGGATATAACTTCTTAAGCTGAACCATTCTTCTGTTACTAGATGTTCCTATAATTCCATTTTGAAAGGATTCCTCACAGCCGGGTTTTATAATTAATGCGTCTTTTGCATCCTCTCTTTTGAAGTATCCGATAACAGGCAGCTTAGGATTGACCTCCATAGGAAGATCCTTTAAGCTATGGATTGTAATATCCACCTTTCCCTCAACTAATGCCCTGTCAAGCTCTTTTACAAACAGACCTTTTCCACCTATCTTATCAAGATTACGGTCAAGTATCTTATCTCCTGTAGTTTTCATCGTAATAAGTTCAAATTCAATATCAGAGTTATGCTTTTTAACCTCATCCAGCACAAGCATTGTCTGTGCAATAGCAAGCCTGCTGTCCCTGCTTCCAACCCTTATATGAAGTTTATTATTATTATTCATACTAATCTCCATTCCTGAATTACAGTTAATTAAATATCCTTTTCCTGCATATCCTCTCTGAAAGCTTCTATACATGCAACCCAGTATTCTTCCGGCAAATGTTTTTTCAGATTGAAAAGCATGGATGTAACAGTTCTTTTTGTACCGTCACTTATAATATCTTTTAATTCTTTGTCAGAATATCTATCATTATCTGTAGATATATCATGTATATCCCTTTCAATTCTGTTATATGTCAATTTGCCTGCAAGTTCGCCTATAACCTGTATTGCTTCTATATACTGCTTGACATCTTCATCCGCTTTAAACCGCCTTATATATTCATCAATAATCGAATCAGCATGTTTAACAGCTTCATTATCTGCACCCGTGTTAGTCCCACCTAACATATCAATGTCATATAACTGAATGTACGGATTATCTGAAAATTCAGGTGAAATATCTCTTGGTACTGCAAGGTCTGCCATAACCCTGAAATGTCCATCTTCAAATAACGTATGACATTCGTTATACTTTACAGTATAGTGGGGACTTGTCGTAGCACTTATTATAATATCAGAGTCAGCTATTATCTTATACCTGTCCCTGTAATCTATAATATTACAGCCGTTTGGGACTTTAACCTGTCTTGTCTTGTAATTACGGATAGTAACTGTGACATCTGCTTTTTGCTGAACCATAAAGTCTGCTGCAAGACGGCCTATCTCACCATTACCAATCACCATGCATTTAAGCCCCTCTATACATTCAAAGTCCTTATCGAGTACTTTTTTCAATTCATATATAACTGAATTTTCAACAGCCGTAAGGCGCACTGTAGATTTAACTTTTTTGGCAGCAGTTATTGCCATCTGAAACAGTCTTTCAAGTACAGGGTCAGTGGTCTGCGCTTCCCTTGCCGTAGCAAGGGCATTTTTAACTTGTGTTATAATCTGGTCTTCGCCAAATATCTTAGATTTCATACCACATGCAAGCCTGAACAGATGATATATAACATCGTCATTTTCACGCTGGATCATGTAAGAAGAATATTTATCATATGGCACATTTCCAAGAAAACATAACTGCTCCTTAAGATTGTCAATATACTTACAGCAGCTTATATAAAGCTCCGTTCTATTACAGGTAGATATAAGAACAGCGCCGCTTATGTCACTATTTTCTTTAATATATTCCAGAATATCACAGGTTGCATGGTGTTGAAAAGAAAATACAGACCTGATATCAATATCTGCATGTTCATAGTCAATTCCAATCATTTGTAATTCCATTTTCCACTTCTCCTAATTATTTTTCAAACTATTACATATTATATAATATGGCATTGCATATAGCTGCTGCCACATTACTTCCACCCTTTCGCCCTCTTGCAACTATATATGGCACACCGGCTTTCATTATAAGCTCTTTTGACTGTACTACATTTACAAAACCTACCGGTACACCAATTATAGCCACAGGATTTATTTTGTCTTCCTTAATAAGTTCATAGAGCTCTACAAGCGCCGTAGGTGCATTTCCTATTGCAAATATAAGCTTCTTATCTATACTGCAGGTCTTTTCCATACTTATTGCAGCCCTTGTAAGCTTTCTTTCTGCTGCTTCAATTGCCACATCTTCATCGCTCATAAAACAATATACCTCACCACCATGAGAAGCAAGTATTTTTTTATTAATCCCTGACTTTGCCATCTGTGTATCAGTAACAATACACGCTCCACTGCGGATTGCATCCTTGATAATGTCAACAACACCGTCAGAAAAACACAGATTATCCGCATAGTCAAAATCCGCAGATGTATGTATAGCTCTTTTTACAACAGGCTCAATATCCTTTGGGAATGTCCTGCCTTTCAGTTCTTCTGTTATAATTTCAAAGCTTCTCTTTTCAATCTCTTTTGGAAGCACCTGTTCTAATTCTATATTACCAATATAATTTTTCACACTAATCTCCATTCCGCAGGCATTTTTAATGCCGGAGGAATCGCGAGCCAAATGTCAGATTTGGCTCTGCGATAAGGGCTGCTTTGTAACGCCTGCAGCACAAAGCAGCCGTGTGATAAAATAAGCTATCAAGCTTATTTTTCACACTAATCTCCATTCCTAGCCATTCATGCCTTTATCAAGTATATCATATACTCTTTCCATATCCATCGACTGCCTTATGGCATCTGCTAAAATATCATACTGCTTTTGTTTATACTCTTCAATGTCAAATACTTTTACATTCTTACAGTCATATCCTTTTTCTTTAAGAAGAGTCATTATTATAGTCCTTGCCACATCTGTTGCATCAAATATACCATGAACATAACTTCCATATACATTATCTTTATATGCACCATCCGGGCTGTTAGATATATTGTATTTATATGCATCACCTGCCTGTGGCTGTGTATTAATATCCTTTTTTGTTTTATTGTCGATATATTGTTTTGATTTTGATATTGCTGGCATTGTATTTTCATCATATATGTAACACATTGGCTCATATCCGGCAGCAGGCACAGTATGACCCATATGAATCTCATACCCTTCTATATTCATGTTACTAAGTGGGCTTAATATACCTTTTATATTATTAAATACTCCTGCTGCCCTTGTCCTTGTCTTTTCATTTTCAAATACTGTATTAACAGGAAGAAGACCTAATCCCTTAATACTTCCTTTATGCTCCATTCCATGTGGGTCACTGATAGTCTCACCTAACATCTGGTAGCCTCCGCATATTCCAAATATAATAGTATTTTCAGAAGCGGCTTTTAGTATTCTGGCTTCAATGCCTGACTGGCGCATCCACATAAGATCTTCAATAGTATTTTTAGTACCGGGAATAATTATCATATCAGGATTATTAAGCTCTCCCGGTGATGTTACATAATTGACATTGACCTCTTCAAAACATTCAAATATATTAAAATCAGTAAAATTAGATATCCTTGGAAGTCTGATTACAGCAATATCTATAAGACCTGTGTGTTTCTTCTTTTTAAATCGTTCTGATAAGCTGTCCTCATCATCAATATCAACATTAATATACGGTATGACACCTAGAACTTTCTTTTTACAGCGTTCCTGCAACATATCAATGCCCGGCATAAGTATATCCTTATCCCCTCTGAATTTATTAATAATAAGTCCCTTTATATAATCTCTTTCAGTATCCTCAAGAAGTGCAATAGTTCCATATAATTGCGCAAATACACCACCCCTGTCGATATCCCCTGCAAGCAGTACAGGTGAATGTGCCATTTTTGCCATTCCCATATTGACAATATCATTATCCTTAAGATTAATCTCTGCCGGACTTCCTGCTCCCTCAAGTACAATAATGTCATTTTTAGCTGACAATCTTTCATAGGCATTCATTATATCCGGTATATATTTTGTTTTTTCTTTATAATACTGCATGGCTTTCATATTACCTTCAACCCTGCCATTTATAATCACCTGTGAGCCTATATTACTGGTAGGCTTTAAAAGTATAGGATTCATATCTATATCAGGCTCAATTCCTGCGGCTTCTGCCTGCATTACCTGTGCCCGTCCCATCTCATAGCCATCTTGGGTTATGTACGAATTAAGAGCCATATTCTGTGATTTAAACGGTGCAACCCTGTAACCATCCTGATAAAATACCCTGCAAAGACCTGCCACTAAAAGACTCTTGCCGGCATTAGACATTGTACCCTGAATCATTATAGATTTTGCCATCTTAAACTCCATTTCCTAAATAAATATTAAATATGTATTTCAATGCATTTATAAGTCTTTTATTATCATCATGCTTTTTTACAGCAATCCGGTAATATCCGTCTGTAAGATTATAATAATTGCTGCAGTCCCTTATAAGTATTCCCATTTTTATAAGTTCTTCCTTCAAATTATTCTTAGCCTTAAAAAATATGTAATCAGCCGAGCCTTTCCAATACTTTATTTTAAGCCTGTCAAACTCATTATATATATATTGCTTTTCTTTGTTTATAAGAAGTCTTGTACTGTCAATATAATCTTTCTCATTAAGTGCTGCTATTCCTGCTTCCTGTGCGATTGTTGATACATTCCATGGTGCACCGCTTTTATACATTTTATTAATGAGACCGTAATCTGAGGTAATTCCATAACCAAGCCTTATCCCTGCCATAGCATAGATTTTTGTAAATGCCCTTAAAATAAACAAATTTTTATATCGATTAATTTCTTTGATACATGTTCTTTCTTTATCATCACTAAGAAAATCCAGAAAACATTCATCAATAAATACATTTATATTGTTTTTTTCACACTCTGTTAAAATACCACAGATTATATCAGGTGGAATATTAATTCCTGTAGGATTATTGGGATTACATAGAAAAATAATATCAACGTCACAATCCAGCAGACTGCATATATCTTTTTTAATTACAAAGTCCTGCGTATCAAGCATATAATGTATGATATTATTACATCCGCAACACTGTAGAGCTTCTTCATATTCACAAAAGCAAGGAGAGACAAGTACCGCCTTAGATGGTTTTATGGCAAGTGCATATCTGTATATTAAGTCAGCCGCACCATTTCCACAGATAATATTATTATCTGTAAGATTTATACCATCCCCAATATAAGCATTATAATAATCTGCAATACTATGTCTTAATCTGTCACAATATATCTGAGGATATGCCGCAATATTATCAAGACTTCCAATAATTGTATCTTTTACAGACTGTGGCGTTCCATTTGGGTTGACATTTGCCGAAAAATCAAGAATATTATCATATTTATAAATATCTCCACCATGGGCATTATTATATGTGTTTAAAATATCAGATGCTTTCAACTTATATCACCTCTATTCTTTCATAACTATTTTATATCATAGTATTAGATACAGTTAATTTTTCATTTTTAAATAACAACTAATAGTTTTATTGCAGAAAATATAATCATTGCCAGAAATACCATAACATACAACAGTCTGTTGACTCTTATTATATCTTTTCTTTCAATTTCTCTTACCGGTTCACCTATGGTCTGCTTTTTGTATAGTTTCCCAAAATAATAAGCATCGCCTAGAAGCTGGATGTTCATAGCTCCTGCACATGCTGCTTCTGTCTGCGCTGAATTAGGGCTGGAGCTTTTCATTCTGTCTCTTTTAAATATACGATAGCTTTCTTTTCCGTCAAAGTCTGGAAGAATAAATGCTGCCATTATAATAAATATTGCCGATATTCTCGCCGGAATAAAATTGACAATATCATCAGCCTTAGCTGCAACACGTCCAAAATACAGATATTTATCATTTTTATAGCCAATCATCGAATCCATTGTATTAACAGCTTTATAAAAGAAACCTCCACATGCTCCGAATAACATCATAAATATTAATGGTGCAATTATTCCATCACTTGAATTTTCTGCGACTGTTTCAACTGCTGCCTTAATTACTCCCTTTTCATCAAGACATTCAGTATCTCTTCCAACTATCATCGATACGGCATGTCTGCCGGCTTCTATGCCATTATTTTCCAATGCATAATACACCTTCATGCTCTCTGTTTTTAATGATTTTAATGCAAATATAAAATAGCACATAATACTCTGTACAACAAATGACAGATATGGACTTACATAATCACACAGCCTTATTATTATAAATGGAATTGTTACCGAAACAGCTGTGACCACAACTGCCGTTACAGCTCCTGCCGCAAGTTCTCCATTCTTGTTTTTGGAAAATATCTTTCTTGTTATTCTTTCCGTGAATGTTATAAAATTGCCAATGAGTCTTATAGGATGCCATTTAAACCAATAAGGATCTCCAAGTATTAAATCTATAATAAAACCTGTTATACAGGCTGCTAAGGCTTGTAACATGTTATTCTCCATTCTGCTGTCATTCTCTCACATTAATCATTCTTACGCTCATTTTCCACATTAATCCTAATTCCACAGCAACTATTTTTCTTATCAATCTTTATTTTATTCTCTGTGCAATACCACTGAATATACGATATACTTCATCTGAATGACCTGCAATAAGAGTAAGCATCCTTCCGGTTTCTTCACGCCATCTTCTATCACATGCTTCAATTGGTACTAAGCCACAACCTATTTCATCAGAGATTACAATCCAGCCCTTTTTCTGCACCAGCTTAGTAACAAGCATCTTATAACCGGCATTATTATCAAGCATATTTTTCATAAGAATATGAAAATCGTCTATAAACAGCCCCTGCGTATCATCATATATATCATTATTTATGTTGTCATCCATATTATCATATGTATCATTATTTATGTCATCATCTGTCTTATCAATACCGGTTTCCATTAATCTTTGCATGAAGCTGTCATATGATGAAAGGTCAATATTATATTCTTTGAAATTTTTCTTTGCAAACGCTGTCTTTCCCTGAGAGCACCCGCCTATAATAAGTATTTTCTTCACGTTACTTAACCTTCCTTTTTTAGAATTAATATTTGATTAAAAGAAAAACAGACGTTCATTTACAGTTAGAACTTAAAAAATATCATAAATCCTGTAAGTATCATAAGTTCACATATCTGAAGGAAAAATCCTGCAAGATCACCTGTTATTCCTCCAAATTTACTCATGCATAATCTGTAATGTATTAAAAATGCCACTCCTGCCGTGAGAAACATAATAATTGCAGCAGCTGCACCGCCTGTAATCCATGTTATAATAAATTCCGCAATAATATATATACACATTATAACCGTAACATTTCTTCTATGCGCCCCATCCTGAAATGCTGCAACAAGCCCCGTATTCTTAGCTTTAGGAAATGCCGCAATACTTAACGCACTTAGAGTTCTCGATATTGCATAGCCCATGCATACAAACATAACTGCATCATTATCAATCTCACTAAAGCATGCCACACAGCATATAAAATATACAATTCCATATATTATTGCAAATGCCCCCGAATCCGGATCTTTAAGTATCTCAAGCCTTTTATCTTTATCAGCATATGAACATATTGCATCAACCGTGTCAAGATATCCATCCATGTGAATACCTCCTGTTATAACAACAGGGATAACAGCAGCAATCAGGCTTTTAAAAAGAGTGCCCAGACCTGTCATATTGCATAACATAAAAAAAAGATATTGTACTGCTCCGATAATAACACCGACTACCGGAAAAAAGCACAATGCATATTTCATATTTTTTTCATTCCATTCCACTCCCGGTACAGGTATTTTAGAATACATTGAAAGAGCTATAAATAGTGACTGCATATTTTTATATATCTGATATCTATAAAGTCTTAGAATCTAAGCTTTGTAAAAATCGGACATTTCCTTTCTTTAATAATATTATGATATCGTGGTCAAAAGCCCACAAATGTGAGCAGGCTCATAGGAGCAAAGGGCCTTATGTCCCTGTATCATATTATTAATCATTTGTAATGTACAGGTATTCCATAGACAATCTCTGTCACATGGTCGGCTCTTACAGCCATCTGACGATTAATACTGCCAAGATAGTATATATATTTTTTCATGGTGTCATCGTATTCACAGCCATCGCTAAATATCTCGTTAGTTACTACAACTAGATTCTTACACTGTGTTAAAATATTATCAATACCACACATTATCTCTGATACAGTATTATCGGCTGCCCCATTGTCATCAAACATCTCATTAGCCGTAAGATTAGACATACAGTCAAGAAGTACTGTTGTATCTGATTCAGTCTTTATGTGTTTCAGACCATAAAAACATTCTATTGTTTTAAAGCCTTTATCTTTTCTCATCATACGGTGACGTTGGATTTTTTGACGTGCTTCATCATCAAATGCCATCATAGTCGCTATATATGTAAGTGATACCGCTCCCGCCTTTTTATTTTCCTCTGCCAGCTTAACAGCAATACTTTCTGCGTATTCAGACTTACCGCTTCCGCTGCCACCTGATATCATATAAAACATAAATTCTCCAATTCTTAAAGTTCTAATCCTTGCAGCCAATCCTAGAAGTAAATGCACCATATTGTAATTATGCTTCTCAATAAGCACGTTTATCATGTTACTATATAACATTGCCTGCGCTATTCTCGTCTTTAATTTTCTGTATTTTTATATTTCTACACCTTTCAAGAAAACCATTTATAAAATCAATTCCCGAATAATAATAAAGATGTGGATATCCTACGATATAATTATGTCCTGCATGAATACATTCCCAGCTCCTTTTGCCGGATGGCTTGACTGCAATAAATGAACTTCCATTATTAGTACTGTCCCAATAGTGAAATTCGTGTCCTTTTATAAGAACCTCTCCTGAAATATTATAATTTTCTGTTTTACCATAAGGCTCATTTTGTTTAATGGAAATGTATCCGAATCTTGTAAGTCTGTGTGTATTAAAACACTTACCCTTAATAACACCAGCCATATTATATACTTTTCCATGTTCATCTTCAAGCTGCTCATGCAGATACATAAAGCCTCCACACTCCGCAAGATAAAACATTCCATTATCTATTGCCGATTTGACAGATGTAAGCATTGCATGATTTTCTGATAATTCTTTGGCATATATTTCAGGATAGCCGCCACCAAGAAGCAGAATATCAGTCCCATCAGGAAGTTTATTATCATTTAACGGACTGAAAAAGACAATATCACAGCCGAGTTTCTTTAAAAGTTCTATATTATCCTTATAGTAAAAACAGAATGATTTATCATATGCAACAGCTATGCGTAATCTTACCTTTTCTTTGCTTATATATTTTTGCCATTCATAAGGCGGCTGCACATTAATATCCTTAGCTTCACCGGCTATTCTTATTATAGATTCAATATCAATATGATTTAAAATCTCATGTCCGATTTGTTCAATATTATTTTTAATATTATCCCGCTCAAATGGAGTGACAAGGCCCAGATGTCTGCCCTCAAAATGGCAATCCTTAATATAAGGCATGGCCCCTATAACTTTTATATGTGTACGTTCTTCAATAATAGGAATAAGCTGTTTTGCAGTCATCTTAGATATACCATTTAAAATAACTCCTTTGATACGGTTATTTTTGTATATTTCTTTATCTGATACAACACAATTTTCATATTTATCAGTATAGCAATCTTTATTTATCATATTCGGATTTATATTGATATCCTTCGTAACAGTTGAATGATTATCAGTGCATGACGGCTTGAATTTTAAAAAGCCTTCTATTAATGGAACAACTGACAACCCCATTCCCTTTGCATTAATAATGAGTATAACCGGTGTATCAGTATTACATGCCAGATCATACGAACTTGCCTTAGTACTGTCCATTGCCATTCCATCAAAATATCCCATAACGCCCTCCATTACAGTAATATCTGTTCCGGCGGCGTTTTGTGCCATGAGATATCTGACCTGTCTGCGGCTGCTAAAGAACATGTCAAGATTCTGTGATGGAATATCAAATATCTGACTGTGAAACATAGGATCTATATAATCAGGACCACATTTAACCGATGAGCATTTTAGTCCCATATTTTTCAATGCCCATAAAATGCCACATACAATCGTAGTCTTGCCACATCCACTGTTAGTACCGGCAAACATTATTCTCGGTATATTTTTTAATTGATTACATGCTTGTTTTTCGTATTCTTTCATATATCCATACATGCTGTCAAATAACTTCTCCTGCTTAAAAATTTTTCTCATATTACAAAACTTGTATTATTATAACATAAGCTTTCTTATAATGTCAGCTAATATTTGAAGTTCAATAAAGAAAGACTCTCGTAATGATTACGAATTATAATAAACATTACAAGAGTCTTTCTTATTGTCATTTAAGTTGTCAGGTCAGATTAAAGCATAGCTCCGAAATCTGTTACTATTATCTGTCCTGTTATCGCTCTGGCTTCATCACTTGCAAAGAATAAAATAGCATTTGCAACATCCTCAGCCATACATGATTCAGCCTTAATATCGCTATGTGTCATCATTGCTCCTATCATATCAGGATCTAATGCCTTAGGGTCAGTTCCCATAGTCATCGGAGTAATAATATTGCCCGGACATATAGCATTACAACGTATGCCATCCTTTTGGAATCTTAAAGCTGTATGCTTCGTAAGTCCTATAACTGCCGCCTTGGATGCTACATAAGCAGCACCGCCACAGCCCTTTTCTCCGGCTACTGATGCTACATTTACAATTGATGCTCCTTTTTTCATACGCTTTGCAGCAGCTCTCATACAGCGCATTGTACCTTTTTCATTAGTTTCGATAATTCTGTCCATATCTTCATCAAGAAATCTGTCAATAGGCTTAAGTCCCTGCTCAAGAATACCTGCATTATTGACAAGAATATCAATTCTTCCATACTTATCAATAACCTTCTGCATAAGCAACTCAGGATCTTCCGGTTTTGAAATATCCGTTGCGACGGCAAATACTTCTCCACCGGCTGCTTTTATCTCATCAGCCACTTCATTAAGGGCGGCTTCTCTTCTTGCTGTAATTACAACAGTTGCGCCCTCCTTTGCAAATAACCTGGCTGCAGCAGCCCCAACTCCTGAATTACCCCCTGTAATAACTGCAATCTTACCTTCTACACGTCCCATAATAATTCCTCCATTGTTAAATTTGTATAAATTATTTGTGATTCAGACACACATATTATATAAATAATACATCAAAATTGTTTAAATGTAAATACAATTCTTACAAAAGCATCTACACAAAAGCATCTACACGCAAAATCATCTATCAGACCACCATCAAGATTATCATATCTATTACAAAAATCACGCGCACCATCGCATTAGTTAAGACCTTACTGTACAATGCGGATTCTTTCTTATTGGGCTGTATCCTTTATTATATTACATATATATTATTCACTCTGCATGATCTATAGAACAGTTAAAGGTTTCTTTTTGTCCTGTAGATGTATTTAATATAAACTTATAACTTCCTGCACCTGCCGCTGAATATATATTTGCAATAATACATAGTTCACCGTTAGAATTAAGGCATGGGATAGCAGCTTTTACATTATCCTCATTCAGCGTATCTTCCACCAGTGTGTCATATTGCTTCTGTCCGACCATATTTATCATATTACTATTCAAGTCCCAGTATTTTTTCATTGTATCCCTTACTATATTATAATAATCTTCCAATGATAAATTATATTTATCGCAAAAATCACTTACATCTAACTCTTTTCCTGTTTCATATGAAATATTATACACATAATAGCTTGTTATACTTACATTAGCTCCAACATAAGCATACTTATATCAGCCAGCACAACCGACATTAATTTCTTTTTTATCATATGTTTCCCTTTCTTTAATAAATAAATGCTACTTATATTATTAATTTTATTAAATAATTTAGCCAATATACTTTTATAAAATTTATCATTTTAAATCATCAAGAATAGAATGGCCTATTGTTTTCTCTGGCATCTTAACTTCAAAATTATCTGCAATTGTAGCTCCGATTATTGCAAATGTTTTCTCATCTTTAAGCTTTCCACAGCCCTTCATTGATGGAGAATAGGCAAGAAATGGAACCTTTTCCCTTGTATGGTCAGTGCCTTTATAAGTCGGATCATTTCCATGGTCTGCTGTTATAATAAGCAAATCATCATCATTTAACGTATCCATTAATTTACCTAATTTCACATCAAACTTTTCTATTTCCTGTGCATAGCCTTCTACATTTCTTCTGTGTCCCCATAATGCATCAAAATCAACAAGGTTGACATAGCAAAGACCTGTGAAATCTTTCTTTGCAATCTCAATCGTCTGCTCCATGCCATGAACCGAAGACTTAGATCTGTTAGATTCTGTAAGTCCTTCCCCGTCAAATATATCATATATCTTACCAACTGAAATAACACTATAGCCAGCATCCTTTAATGCATTAAGTGCAGTCTGTCCATATGGTTTTAAGGCATAATCGTGTCTGTTGGCAGTTCTTTTAAACTCTCCTTTTTTTCTACCGACATATGGTCTTGCAATAACACGTCCTACCTTCCACTCATCCTTCATTGTAAGCTCTCTTGCAATCTCACAACAGCGATACAGTTCATCAAGTCCAAATGTGTCTTCATTTCCACATATCTGCAGCACTGAATCTGCAGATGTATATACAATCATATGCCCTGTCGCAATCTCTTCCTCTCCCAGTTCATCAAGAATGGCTGTTCCACTTGCACTCTTATTGCCAATAATAACATGTCCTGTTCTCTTAGACAGCTCGTCTATAAGCTCCTTAGGAAATCCATGCTCCGTAAATGTCTTAAAAGGCTTAGTAATATGAAGTCCCATCATTTCCCAATGCCCTGTCATGGTATCCTTTCCATTACTCGCCTCATACAGATATGTATAATATCCAAGTGGATTATCTACCGGCGCTACCTGTTTTAATTGGTGGAGATTAGCCAGTCCAAGTTTTTGCAGGTTAGGAATAACAAACTTATCTCTGTATTCTGAAATGTGACCCAGTGTATCAGTTCCGGCATCTCCAAAATCAGCTGCATCCGGCATAGCTCCAACACCAAGTGAATCAATTACAATTGTAAATATACGTTTATATTTTTTCATATTAAGCAGTCCTTTCTTACTTATAGTTACATTTTATAAACATATTTTATTGGATAATCAGCCACATGATATTACAATAAATAAAAAAGCCATATCCATAACCACATTAAATTCTTAGTTTAATAATGGCATATAGATATGGCTTATTATTAATATTGATTTATGTTTGTAATCATTGTATAGAAAAATAATATAATCCAAAACATATATGCATATTATTAAACTTCGTAAAACACTTAATGTTCTTATGCTTTAATTATATACTTCTCTTTGTTAAATATCCATATTAATTGTTAAGATTCTTTTGGTTATTGGTTATTTTAAATTATCTTCAATCCCTTCCTGTGTATCATTAATAAGATTATCAATCATGTGAGTTTTACACCTTTATTCACTTACAAGGTTCTCAAACAGTAGATATAAGAATGGAAATCCAAAACGAGTTTTACACCTTTATTCACTTACAAGGTTCTCAAACTATCAGCAGTAAGACCAACAGCCAACTGAAGTTTTACACCTTTATTCACTTACAAGGTTCTCAAACGGCATAGATACATCTGATTATTCATTCGGAGTTTTACACCTTTATTCACTTACAAGGTTCTCAAACTGCCTTCGATACGATTGACAGAAGGCTTTCGTTTTACACCTTTATTCACTTACAAGGTTCTCAAACCAGCCTTTGACTGCTGCCAGAATGTGTGCCGTTTTACACCTTTATTCACTTACAAGGTTCTCAAACCTCTATGTCATACTCTTCCTTCTCTAAGTAGTTTTACACCTTTATTCACTTACAAGGTTCTCAAACCTCAAATTAATTTGAGGTTATCACCGAACCTATTCATATTGGCAATATGAGTAAGTATATTGTATTAATTTTTATAAAATAAGTGCAAAACATTTATTAATAATCTAATATGTTATGATACAACTGTCCTTATCTATAATATAAATATTTTCATATTCAGACTTTTTACCATACATATTAAATTCTATCAGTACAAGTTGTATTTTACTATACATCGCAAGTTTATACAACTCTGAGATTTCATTTTCTGTTAAATATTGTTTTATATTAACAAGCACAAACACTTTAGGACTGCATATCTCATTAACAAGTTTAATGTAATTATAGAACTTCTCACACATGCTGTTACACTCTTCAATAAGCTCTATTCCATATGCCTTAAAAATCTCTAATACATTCCATTCTTCGTTATACTTAACAGGATATGATAATTTTTCTAACAATAATTCAAGATATTTACATATATCTGAATGTAATTCCAGACTCTGTGAAAAATAAAAATCCTGAGAAATTGTTTTTATATCCTGATATAATTTAGTTTTCATTTTCTTACTATTTAATTCTAGTGAAAATGGCTCAAGAATTACTTGCGCTTCCTTACTCAAATCATAACTCTTTTCATTTTCAACAAGTAACCATTTACCATCTTTTTCACCTTCCGACTGTGAATATATTTCTTTAATAATAGACGACCTTAACGATACATTTTCTATAATAACCACTGAAACAATATTTTCTTTTAATTCAATCTCTAATCCTAATTCTCTTTCTATAAGCTTCATAATATCACCAGCCTTTCATCCGATGATAATACTTCTGTATGTCCTTCACCAACTATATATTCCATTTTAGCATATTGTTTTTCTGTAACACGAAGCACCTGTACAAGCCCTTTATCCGGCTTATTTTTCCTGATATTCTCTACCATGGCATCTGCAAGCGTTGAATTAGGTGACAATTTACAATATATAGATTCCTGTAACATTAAAAACCCTGATTTAATTAAGTATTTTCTAAATCTTGTATATTCGCTCCTTTCCGTTGCTGTAAGTGTAGGCAAATCAAACATCACTAATATTCTCATAAATCTATAACTCATACCTTTCCCCCATAATTATAAGGAATAAAATTTTATCATTGCAATATCCTTATCTCCCAAAGCATCAAATACACTTTTACAATATATTTTTATGGCATTGTTTATATATTCAGTTCTATTATTGATATACACCTGTTTATTTAATAGATTAACAATTTCCATCTTTTCTGATTTTTCAAAATCATGTAATTCCATATTAAAAACCAGCTCATCAACAATTGGTCTGAATGGTTCCATCAAATCTGATGCAAGATTAAACTGGTTAAACATATTATCATGAAATAAACCAATCTGTGTAATATATCCATTAGCAACTATTTCTCTTGTAAATGATGATAATATAATGCTATATCCATAATTGAGTGCTGCATTAACATTACAATCAGAAGTCCTCGTAAAATCTTTTCCAAACATAGCATTAAAATATACCTTTGCTGCGTGGCCTTCCCGATTCGATGAGTCACCATATTGAATATCATCTATATAACTTTGCAAAAGAGCCGCTTCCTGATTTTTATTAATTTTATTCAAAAGTTCCATCTGTTTTTTTATCTTTTCAGTTACTATTTCAGTCCACACAACAGCTTTTATATCAGAACTCCATGTTATTTGATTTCTTATCTTGGCACTTGTATCATGTGAACCATAATATGGCATAAGTTCAGAAGATGGATTTCTTTTTTCATCACAAAAAATAACCTTTATTTTATTTTTTACCAGCTCACACATTAAAGTTCCCGTTATAGAAACAGCTGTGGTTTCTATAATAACCGTATTTATCTCATTTAAAAATATCCTGATAGTCTCTTCCTGCCTGACAACCATATACCCCATCTGATAATCAAGTTTAGCACTTCTTGAGACTACCACTGTACGCCAGCTCATAGCTTTAACAGGTCTGTTCTTTTTTCATACATACCTGTTACTGACTGATAAATGAGTTCAAACTGGCTACATTCTGATATTTTTTTATTTAAAGTCATTGTACCCGAATGACTGCTTCCTTTTATATCACTTAAATCAACATTCTGAGTTTTTGAATTAATCCATGAAATAATCTGATTTATTACATAACACTGTTTTTCGATACTTAACCCGGCAAATATTTCCTCTTTATTCTCCATTATCTTATATATATTCCATCTATTGTTATTATACGGTCTGTTGTTTAACTTTGAACTTAATGTATTAAAAAATTTCATATTTCTTTCACCGGTGATAATAATTTGACCATTTTCATCTGTTTCCTCATAATATCCTTTACCAACTGCCTTGATAATTTTTCTTAGATATTCTTCATCCTCTTTTGATAAATATAATGGTTCTGCATTACTTAAATATATAGAATTCCCCGTTACACCTCCTAAATAATAATTAAATCCATCTACACAGACCTTTGACTTCTGTGGTATAAATAAAATACAAATCTTTAAATCTGTTACCGTTTTATTCTTATATTCTTTTCTGATTTTTTCATGCAAATACTCTTTTATCTTATCCTCAGTCAGCATATTTTTTCTTCCAAGATACACAGGCAATGCCTCAATGCTTCTTATCATTTTTCCATTGATATTATACTCAACAAGTGTATATCCAGAGTTTGCTATTGCTGTAATACCACCATACTTTGTAACATCACATGCTTTCTCATCAGTTGTCTTAACCGGCATATATGCATCTGGATTTTTTTTAGCTAATTTACTGCTCCACACAGTCACCTTATTTGATAATGCTCCATGTACCTCCTCTGTTTTTCTTGTTATTGTCACAGTATTTCTATTAATTGTTTTAAGAACATGCTGCTTCGTTACTCCATTATCTGCAATCCATGCTGTTTCCCCATTTCTTATTACATTATATCTGAATATCTTATCCATGTTATACTTATACTGTACATCTTCAGGATTCTTTTCAGCATTTTTCATAAAATTAATTGGATTATTAGTAAATTTAGTATAATATGTATTTCCAACAACTATATTAAGATATGCATCTTTAGCATGATGTGTATCATTTAATTCCCTGACCTTATTTATTCCAAATTCATGTCTGAAATCACTTACCATACGTGCTTTTACAAATACTACCTGTGTATCTGGAAAGGCCTGTTTTAATATCTGAGTTATTACTTTAGTTCCCTGTCCAGTTTCAACTAACTGTCTGTTTACAAATGCCGCCTTCTCTTCAGCTGAAAATTTGTCCGTTCTCATAAGTCTGTTATATTTTTCTTTTGTAATAAATTTCTTTTCACATAGATACTTCCAAAATCCTGACATATCTTTTTTTATATCAGATTCTAATGGATATTTATCACTTTTATGATTATTAATTTCTTTTTTTACCAGAACAAGATTATTATCTATACTGTCATCTTTTATAAAATGTCTTGGGTAAATATGGTCTATATCATATATATTGTTATTTTTAAGCAATAAGTCTAAATCTATTGTATCACCACTATACATGCACTTTCCCTGCTGTATATAATATAAATACAATTTCTTTATTCTGAAATCGGCTTCATCCCTTTTATCAATTTCTGCTATCATCTGCTCTGCCCACTGCTTTTGCTCACTCTTAATTGCCTTATACAAATCAAGCAGCTTTTTCTTTCTTGATGCCTTACGCTCATTACCATTTTCATGTTCTCTTGGCATTTCAACAAAAATTTTATCCGGTATCCTGCCTGTCAATTCACATATTTCATTTAACATCTTAATTGTCTGCCATACCATACGTTTTACAGGTGCAGACATGTAATAGTCATCCAGATTATCTATTGTCCATTCGCTAAGTGGTTTTATGGTTTTCTCAGATACTTCCATCAGATTTGTTTTAAAATCATACTGGTCAGACATAAGTTCCATAAGATTATGATTCGTCTGCCAAAGTGCCTGAATAATTGAACACTCACCACATTCACAACTGCCTTTAAGCTCTAAAAAACGCTTAGACAACTTGCCCCATCCATTAAATTTGAAGCCTAGAATACGTTTAATCTGCTTTGGTGTTAATCTGTCCTTATACTCTTTTTCTATTCTGTTCTTTAAAAACTTTTTGTCACTGCCATAAATTGTTCCCCAGAATATAATCTGTTCTACCATAGCCTGATTTGAATCTGTAAATAAATCTTCTCCCAGTATTCCTATAAACTTTCCAACTGATGTTAATGAAGAATTAAATCCACCATCAATTCCCGTAATCATAACCTCTTTTGAGTCTATAAATGAATTATTGTATAAATAGCTCTTTAATTTATCTAATGTAACCCTTTTACCGGTTTTAAATAAATTCTCATATATATCCTGTTTAACAAAAACATCAGGTTTTGTTCCATTTATTTTAAGATTATTTAATTCATTCAATACCATGAATTTCTCATATAGAAGTGACTGCTTAGGCAAAGTATGTTCCCCTTTTATATAAGAACAATGTCTGACCATTCTTTTTATAAACTCTTCTGCTGCTTCCTGCGTATCAATTTTCTTTTCAAAATTCCAAGGATATATTCTGCCTTTTTCCTCTCCTTTGCGTCTCTTTGCCCACACATTCTTACCAGCCGCACCAAGTGGTCCTACATAATATGGTATATGAAACTTAAACAATTCCAATATTCTTTGAGATACAGTAAGATCTGATTCGTCTTTATCAAGCAAAAATGGCAGGTATTTTTCTGCATTTGTAAGAATTGCTTTCAGTTCTGCCGCATGTAATTGGTTCGGTATTATTCCATTAGAAGCTGTCAGCTGCTTTGGCATAAATGTTTCATTTTCAATTTTAAATAATATATTTTTTATATTCTCATCATCATCAGGATAATTTTTAAGTGTCGTCTTAACATACTTATAAAAAGCCTCCTGACTTCTTCCATTTTTCCCCTTTTTTCCCTCTCCTACATTTCTTCTTATTTTTTTATTCTTGCCACGTGCATTTACACTTCCTACATAAGCACTGTAATTACCTTCTTTCATAACACGGAACATTTCATCATATGCATTTTTATCATATTTCTTTAGCACTTGCTGAAGCATATCAAGATCTTTTTTATGTTCTTCATACAATTCAACCCTCGCTTCAGACAGAAATTTATGTCCCTTTATAATACCCGAAAGTACACCTATATCATATAGTTCTTTTATAATTTCAATCAGCTCAAAGTATTCATCCCCAAGTATATCTTTTGCCTGAGTCTCTTCATCCTCATAATTACTATCCGTAAAACTGAGACTGAATTTCTTATTTTCTTCATCAATTACATTTTCGCCGTATATATTATATAAAATCCCCTTTAAACCACAGATTAATTTTAATATTTCATAGGACTGTTTATCTTTTTTAGTTATCCCAAGATATTTACTGGCATTTTCTAAACGCTTACTTCTTGATATCCCATTTTCACCGATAATATTAATTAATTTACCTATATCAATGCTGACAGGCATCTGTATACAGTATAAATCCAGCTCCTCAATAAGCTGACTGTACACATCCACAGCATTTGCTGTTATCTTATCTATATCAAGTGTTTCATTAAGAAAATTCCCTCTGTGTTTAAACATATTTGCAACAGCAAGATATACTAATCTTACATCATATGAATTCTTTTGGGGATGTAGAAGTTCATTACGCAAATGAAATATTGTTGGATACTCCTTATAATACTCCTTATCTGTATATCCCTTATCCACAAATAATGCATACTTCTGTTTTACAACTCTGTCTTCAATATGATATTTTGACTCATCAAGTCTTGCAAAGAAACCTTCATCAACTTTATTAATCTCCTCTGAAAATAATTCACGTAAAATCCCCATTCTTGCGGTTTCACGTTGTCTTCTTCTCCTTGATACCCTGTTTGTCCTTCTTTCAGCAGCAGTGTTGGCTTCCTTAAATAACCTTGAAGTCCATAAATCCTTTCCCTTTACTCTATACAAAGTATAATTTTCATCTGTAACTGCAACCCCGTCAGAACTTGTTCCCATATCAACGCCTATATACATATTTTTCCCCATAATAATCTCCATTCCTATTGCATTATTCTTCAAATGTGTTATTATAATATTGCTTACAAGGTGAGTGCAAATAAGGTTTTAACCGATATTGTTTACGCACATTGGTGCTACTTAAAAAGGCTGGATAAGCCTTTTTTTGTTACTCTCATATAAATATATAATCAGATTAATATATCTCATTATGTTATATGTATATTTATAACATCAGCAAAATCTATGCTTACTTGAATATTGATATAACACGAACTTAACTTTATTACTTTATTACTTTATTAATAGAATAAAGCATTTTCAAATATATATCAACATTAAAATTTCCTTTTTCGCACTATATTTCCATACACAAATACAACAACAGGCTGGTAATGCCTTACAAAACATTACCAGCCTGTTATATCACTTATAAGTTTATACTATGATGCTTGATCAATCCCCTATATATGAAGGAAGTCCCTCAAATTAAGATATAATAAATACATTACAATCCAATCAGTTTTCAATTATTCAATGTGCTAAATTATAAATTAATCCTGACACTTAATCCCATATATCATTCTTAAATACAATCTTTCTATAAGTTTCAAACTTAACCCACTTATTAAAGAATTCACTGCTGATTGTATAATTCTTCTCTTCATTAGAGAGGTCCTGCTTGAACTTTTCAAGCTCAACTTCGCATCCCACATTAACCGCAAAACCTCTGCCGTTAATAACAGGAACGTCGGAATATTCATAAGAAGCAAGACTGTCGATACTAACAACCTTTCTGTCACGAATCTTAATGGCAACCTTATCACGAAGAACTACAATATCGAAGCTGTCAGGATAATGATAGCTGTCACCTGTAACTGGAATCTCATCCCCTACAGTATAAGCCTTATCAGTTGTTCTTACCTTGTTAATTGTCATAGTGTCAAGGTTATAATAGAACTCTTCAAAAATATCTCCATTTGCCTTAAGACTTTCATATACAAATGCAGCCTTAATATCCTTGCTGTCATCAACTGATGAATTTTCAACAACACCACAAGCAGATGTCATATTAGTAATTCTGTCAATTAATATAAGCTCACCGAGAGTCTTATGCTTCTTAAATTCATCAAGGACTATTGGTTCCTGTAAAGAAATATCACATACTGCGATTTCATTTTTTCTAAGGACATTTGCAGGAATAAATTCACCTGTATTAACATCAATCTTATACTGGATATCCTTTAATACGGCAGGAATCTGCTTTGTTCCAAGCTTAACAAAATAATCTGTACCCGGTGTAAGCTCATTATCGTCCATCCAGAGAATTGTCGATGTAAATGATTTGCTTAATGGAAGATTAGTATCCTTTGAAAGAACACAGCCTCTTGATACGTCAACTTCCCTGTCAAGCTGTATTGTTACAGGCTGACCCATAAATGCTGACTCTGACTGCTTATCTCCTACAAGAATACTCTTAACCTTGGCATGCTCATTACTAGGAAGTGTTGTAATATCATCGCCAACAGCAATGCTTCCTGATTCAATCTGTCCCTGAAAGCCTCTGAAAGTATGGTCAGGACGGCATACTCTCTGTACAGGCATATAAAAGCCTTCTTCTTTCTTCTTTTCAGTTACATCAATTTTTTCAAGATATGGTAATATAGCCTCACCCTTATACCAGGTAATATTTTCTGACTTAGTAGTTACATTATCGCCCTCTGTAGCTGATACAGGAATAATATATACACTTTCAAGCTTTAATTCTTCTGCAAGTTCATCAATCTGTGCTTTAATCTCATTAAATCTTGCTTCATCATAGCCTACAAGATCCATCTTATTTACAGCAAATACGAAGTACTTAATACCCATAAGAGCACATATTCTTGCATGTCTTCTTGTCTGTACAAGTACACCCTGCTTAGCATCTATAAGAATAATTGCAAGGTCAGCAAATGATGCACCAACCGCCATATTTCTTGTATATTCTTCATGTCCCGGAGTATCTGCAACGATAAAGCTTCTATTATCTGTTGTAAAATATCTGTAAGCAACATCAATTGTAATACCCTGTTCTCTTTCTGCCATAAGTCCGTCAAGTAGAAGAGAGTAATCAATAGCACCACCACGGCTTCCTACCTTACTGTCAAGTTCAAGAGCCTTTTCCTGATCTGCATATAATAACTTGGCATCATATAAAATATGTCCAATAAGTGTTGATTTTCCATCATCCACGCTTCCGCATGTTATAAATTTAAGTAAACTTCTCATCTTAGAAATAACCCTCCCTCTTTCTTCTTTCCATGCTTCCGGCAGCTTCATTATCTATAACTCGTGTTGTACGTTCAGATGATACTGCTGAAAGGGTTTCGTCAATAATTTCATCAAGTGTTGTAGCTGTTGATTCAACTCCACCTGTAAGTGGATAGCAGCCTAATGTACGGAAACGCACACTCTTCATTTCAATATTTTCACCCGGTCTTAACTTAAGTCTGTCATCATCTACCATGATAATATTACCGTCTCTTTCAATAACCGGTCTTTGTGCTGCAAAGTAGAGAGGAACAATTTCAATATTTTCTCTCTTTATGTACTGCCATATATCTGTTTCTGTCCAGTTAGAGATAGGGAATACTCTTATGCTTTCACCCTTGTTAATCTTAGAATTATAAAGCTTCCACATCTCAGGGCGCTGGTTCTTAGGATCCCATGCGTGATTTTCATTTCTAAAAGAGAAGATTCTCTCTTTTGCTCTTGACTTTTCCTCATCACGTCTGCCGCCGCCAAATGCAGCAGTAAAACCATACTTGTTAAGTGCCTGCTTTAAAGCCTGTGTTTTCATAATATCCGTATAAGCTGAACCGTAATCAAATGGATTAATTCCCTGCTTAACACCTTCTTCATTGATATATTCAAGCATTTCGATTCCAAGCTTCTTAGCCTGCTCATCCCTGAACTTAATCATTTCTTTGAACTTCCATGTTGTATTAACATGTAAAAATGGAAATGGCGGCTTCTCAGGATAAAATGCTTTCATTGCAAGATGAAGCATTACTGAGCTATCCTTTCCTATTGAATAAAGCATTACAGGCTTTTCACATTCCGCCGCAACCTCTCGGATTATGTATATCGCCTCTGCCTCTAAAGCATCCAGATGTGATAATTCTCCCATTATTTTTTCCTCCATTTTCTTTAATATTTGTTGGATTCTTTTTTATTAATAACTATAGTATCAATAGTTCCATCTGTTTTTGTAATATTCCAGTCAAGGAAATTACCCCTTGCCTTAACTGTCAGCCTGCTGCCCATGCCTCCCATGTCGGCTCCAAGATATAATGCTATAGCATCAAACTTACATTCTTTTATACATGAGCAGCAGCCCCAGCAGTCCCTCGGATATTTAATAAATGCCTTTCCATCTGCATCTTTTTTTATAAGACTTCCGGGACAGACATCCATACAGCCTCCACAGCCTTTGCATTTGACCTTATCTATTGCTATGCTCATATACTTCGCCCCTTTCTACAAGCTTCCTTGTAATAATCTGTATCTTTCCATCTTTTTTAACAGAATTGACATATTTAAGCCATTCATCACTCTTTTCAGGATAATCAAGATTCTCATCAAAGCTGTGCCATCTTGTCTCTTTTCTCGCTTTCAGATGCTCAATAAGTGACAGACACACTGTAAGTCTTTCCTTTAATTCATATGCAAACATTAATTCATGCATATCATCGGCACTTATATTTTCTGCAAGTATCTGTAAATGTTCTATCTTTTCTTTTGCAAGCTCTAACTGCTTCTCATTAAACTGATAATGGCTTCCTATTCCGCCAGCATATGTATCCATTACCTTCTGCATGGCATCCTCTAACTGTTCAGTTGTATATACATTGTCATGACAATTAAGGATTTTATTATATTCAGCAATTTTCATATCAAAGTCATCTTTATTTCCATCATCTGTACAATTTTCCCAATTACCATTCTGTAACATCTGACTATTTATAACAGTTCCCTGTCCTGACTTTAAAACGGATGCGTTATCCAGCTCATCAACCATGGTATCAGCAGCAATCTCACCCTCAACCATTGCTCCGGTAACATATTTCTGAGGGCATCCTCCCGCAACATCACCTGCCGCAAAAAGATTCTTAATCGTTGTACGTCTTTTCGTATCGACCCAGTATCCGCTTGCTGTATGTCCTCCGACTATATACGGCTCAGTTCCTTCTATCTCAACATTTTGTTCACCAGGATTCTTACCTGATTCAATCCATTTAAGTGTCTGGCTTGGTGCCATATTAAGATAAGCTTTCTTAAGTGATTCATCCTGTGCTTCACTTATCCCCTCTGTTCTTAAATAACAAGGGCCTCTTCCCTCAATATTCTCCCTTACTGTTCCATATACTCGCTGTGAAGTTGTAAGACCATACTTTGTCTCATATACTTCACCATGCGAATTGACCTGTTTTGCTCCAACACCCTGTGCTATTGTTCCTGTAGGTGCTATAGTATCTTTACATCTTAAAGCTATAAAACGCATTTCAAATGTAGTCATCTCTGCACCGGCATTAATTCCCATCGCATAACCTGCACCTGTATTAAATGGCGGATACCACATCTTATGTCTTGAAAATCCTGGATTATTAGGTCTGTAAAGACCTGCCGCTCCACCCGTGGCACAAAGCACCTTTTTAGCATTGATTGTATAAGCTGTTCCTGACAGGATGCCATCGACCTCTTTTTCATCAATACTAAAACCGTACGCACCGGTGATTGTATTATCTTTAACAATGTAATCAGTAATATTAATTCTATTGATAACAGTTACATTAGGAAGTGCTTTAACAGCATCCGCTAATATAGGCTTAATATTTTCACCGTTAATCTTAATATTTCTGTTACCTCTTGCAACATACTTTCCATTCTCGTCCTTTAATATAACAAGTCCGAGCTTTTCCATCTTTTCAGTGACTTCATTGAGCTTTTCTGACATGGTAAGAAGTAAATCCTCTCTTACTATTCCATCTGCATCATTTTTAGCATAATCAACATAATCCTCAGGCTTTCTTCCCTCAACAATATATGCATTAATTGCATTAACTCCGGCTGCAAGACATCCGCTTCTTTTTATATTAGCTTTTTCAGCAATTACCACTGAATAGTCTGATTTTTCAGCAATAGTAAGTGCCGCATAACAGCCTGCCGTACCACCACCAATAATAAGAATATCAGTGTCTATTACTTTCTTTTCCCTTATCTGCATATTAATCTCCATTCCGCAGGCATTTTCTAATGATGGAACAATCGCAAGCCAAATAAAAGATTCAGCTGTGCAATAAAGGCTTTTTTGTGACACCTGCGGCACAAATAGCCGATTTATTTAATCCTGATTTTAAATATAGAATACGTCATCAACTGACATTTCTTTATTCTCACACAGATATGTCCTGTTTTCACTTAATACATACATCCTATATATAAGCACAGATACCTTTTCTCCTATCTGTAAAGAATCCTTTTCCAATGACCATTCACCAATTATCCTGATTCCATGAATATCAATTGTAACATCAAGACGGTTGCCTCTGAACACTACATCCTCGACAATTCCTTCCTCTGCCGCACTCATGAATCTTTCAAGCTTTCCAAACTTGGATATCTGGACAAATTCAGGTCTTACAACTGCTTTAACAGCATTGTCAATCCTATCAAAACCATTTAACGTATAATAATCTGATATCTCGTTAGTACGTCCGATAAACTGTGCAACAAATGGTGTATCAGGAGATTTATAAATCTCTGCTGGTGTTCCCATCTGCTCTATTCTTCCGTGATTAGTAATAATTATCTCATCTGCAACCTCGACGGCTTCATCCTGATCATGTGTAACAAATATACTTGTAATTCCAAGCTTTGTTACCATCTGTCTTAACCACAGTCTTAATTCTGTCCTCACCTTTGCATCAATCGCCGCAAATGGTTCATCCAGCAGCAGCACCTGTGGGTTAGGTGCCAGCGCTCTTGCAAAGGCAACTCTCTGTCTTTGTCCACCTGATAACTGGTTAGGATATCTCTTCTCCATTCCAGACAAGCCCGTAATCTCAAGAAGTTCCATAACTCTTTTCTTTATCTCGTTTTTAGGAACCTTTTGTAATTCAAGCCCGAATGCAACATTATCATATACAGTCATGTATCTGAATAGTGCATAGCTTTGAAATACAAAGCCTATTCCTCTTCTAGAGGCCGGAATGTCATTAACTCTCCTGCCATCTATATAGATATCTCCGGAGTTAGGTATTTCTAATCCGGCAATCATCCTAAGAAGTGTTGTCTTACCGCTTCCTGATGGTCCAAGTAATGCCACGAGTCTGCCCCTTTCAATTCCAAAGCTTACATTGTCTGATGCCCTGAAATCACCATATTGTTTATAAATATTCTTCATCTCAACATACATATGATTCTCCTCTAATCCCATTTTTAAATATTCCTGATATCAGATGATACTTTAATCACAGTCTATCAGTCATTTAAAAATCACATTGGCATGGTGTTACACCATATCTGCTTTCTTCTTTGCCCTGTATTCAAATATATTTCTAAGCACCAGAACTATAACAGCTATAATTACAAGAATTGAAGATACCGCAAATGCCGCTGTTATCGAACTTTCCGTTCCTGACATATATAATGCATCTATCTCTAAAGGAAGTGTAAATGTCTCCCCTCTTGTCTTTGACAGAGCATTAACCGCACCAAATTCTCCCAAAGCTCTTGATGTACACAGAATAATTCCATATATCAAAGCCCATTTTATATGAGGAAATGTTATCTTAAAAAATATTTTCAAACCACCAGCTCCCATAAGTGCCGCAGCTTCCTCTTCATCCTTTCCCTGTGCATTAAGCACAGGAATAATCTCTCTTGATACAAATGGAAAAGTTACAAATACAGTTGCAAGAACAACTCCTGGTATTGCAAAAGCTATCCTTATATTTGTTCCCAACAATTCATTAAGCCATCTTATAACAGGATAGAACCATCCCAGTCGTCCGAATGTCATAAGAAATGCAAGTCCGACAATAACAGGTGATATTGAAAATGGAATATCTATAAGTGTAGCCAGCACCTGTTTGCCTTTAAATGAAAACTTAGTAAGTACCCATGCTGCACACAATCCAAAAAATGTATTAATAATAACCGCTATCACAGTCGCTATAAGTGTTACCGACAATGCACTCCACACATATTTGGTTGATATTGACTTTATGTATACATCAAAGCCTTCTTTTAATGAACTGTATATTATAGAAAAAAGCGGCAACACAAGCATTATTAAAACAAAAAGAACACTAAGTGTAATCAATATGTATTTAGTTATTTTTTTACGTTTGTTTAATTTATCCTGTTCGTACATATTCCTCTCCATTTCATTCTATAAAATATTAGTTCTTTTTGCCTGTCTCATCTGAATTATATTAATTGCCAGAAGTAGTACAAATGATATTACTAACATCACAAGTGCTATCGCTGTAGCTGATGAATAATCAATATAGCTCAACTTCTGCATAATAACATAAGAAACAACCTGTGTATGTTCTTTGGCACTGTTGCCTGATATATATATAACACTTCCATATTCTCCAATACCTCTTGCAAATGCAAGTCCAAAACCTGTAAGAATTGATGGCATAAGCTCTGGAAGTATTACTTTAAAAAATGTCTTTGACGGACCGGCTCCTAATATGTATGCCGCTTCTTCATACTGGCTATCCAGCTTTTCAAGCACCGGCTGTACATTTCTTACTACAAATGGAATACCTACAAATACAAGCGCTATTATTATTCCTATATGTGTATAACTGACTTTAATCCCAAGCTTTGCTAACGGTGCTCCGAGTATACCAGAATCCGAATACATCTTTGAAAGTGTAATACCTGCAACTGCTGTTGGCAGACAGAATGGAAGTTCGATGAAACCGTCCAGTATTCTCTTACCCGGAAAATCATATTTTACAAGTGTCCATGCGAGTATAACTCCAAATATTACATTTATTACTGCCGCTATGAATGAACATCCTATGCTTGTTGCAAATGCATATATCACATTTTTCTTAGTTATAAGTTCAAAAAATTCAGCCGGTGAAAGCTTAAGTGAATACACCATTACCGAAGCTAAAGGAATAAGAACTATAAGTGACAGCATAGTTACTGTCATTCCTAATGTAAGTTTAAAGCCTGGAATTACTCTGGTCTTTTTTACTTTTTTTAATTTTACAGTCTGTGTGCTGTCCATAATTTCCTCCATAATAAAATATAATTTACATATAAATAAAATTAATTATATATCTCATCAAATAACGCACCATCATCAAAATATGTCTTATATGCCCCATTCCAGCCGCCAAAATCATTGATACTTGTAAGTTTCATATTAAGATTAAATACATTTCTATATTCCTTTAATATGTTCTCATCTGATGGTCTGTATCCGTTGTCCGCTGCAAGCCTTTGTGCATCGTCAGAATAAAGATATTCAAGATAATCATGGCTTAACTGTTCTGTCTTATTAAGTGATACATTATCATCGACTATAGCTACACTTGGCTGTGCCAGAATACTGACTGACGGACTTATAATCTCATATTTGTCAGGATAATTCTTAACCGTTGCTATCGCTTCATTTTCCCATGCAATAAGCACATCACCCTTGCCATTTTCAACAAATGTTGTCGTTGAACCTCTCGCACCACTGTCAAGAACCGATACATTGCCATACAGCTTCTTTAAAAAATCTTTCTGTAAGGATATATCAGAATATTTATTCTGCGCATAGCTTAATGCCGCCAGAAAATTCCAACATGCGCCTCCACTGCTTTTCGGATCTGGTGTTATAACCTCTACATCGTCTTTTACAAGGTCATCCCAGTCTTTAATATTCTTTTCATTTCCCTTTCTTACAAGAAATACAATAGTGGATGTATATGGTGATGAGTCCTTGTCAAATTCTTCTATCCACCCGTCATTAATAAGTCCTGTATTCTGAATCAAAGAAATATCATGTTCAAGTGCCAGTGTAACAACATCAGCATTACAGCCTTCAACCACTGATCTTGCCTGACTTCCCGAGCCTCCATGTGACTGTATTATATTAACCTGCTGTCCTGTTTTATCAGCATAATACTTTTTAAACAGTTCATTGTAGCTTTCATAAAATTCTCTTGTCGGGTCATATGATACATTGGTTATCGTAAGCCCATCCCTTACATTACCGCATGCCGAAAGTGCAAGAAACATAAAGCACATAGACATTGCTGTAATCACTTTTAAAGATTTTATTACCGGATTTGTAATTGTTGCGCTTTTAAATGTCATTTTCGTGATAAATATTTTTCTGTCACACATTTTTGTATTAAATATTTTTACATTATTCATGCAGCCATCTTCATGTACATTCCCACATTGTGTACATATATCATTAGTCGCTTTTTTCCGGTCAGACCCTTTTATCTTAAATCTGCTATGTCTTATTAAATGCTTCACGCTCTTTTCACTTCCTTTCATAAATATAAATAATAATACAAAATTACAATTCAAATAACGACGTTGACAAATATCTCTCTCCTGTATCAGGAAGCAGTAATACTATGTTCTTCTCCTTATTTTCAGGTCTTTTTGCGACCTGTGTTGCTGCACTTATAACGGCACCGGAAGATATTCCAACAAGAAGTCCGTCAGCTGCTGCAACCTTTCTTGTCGTTTCAAATGCATCTTCATTTTCAATTGTTATAATCTCATCTAAAAGTTCCATATCCATAACCTTAGGAATGAAGCCGGCTCCTATTCCCTGAATCTTATGCGGTCCCGGCTTTCCACCTGATAACACTGCCGATGATGCCGGTTCAACTGCTATAATCTTAACATCAGGATTATTCATCTTAAGTCCTCTTGCTGTACCTGTGATAGTTCCTCCTGTTCCTACAGAAGCTATAAATATATCTACATTACCATCAAGGTCTTCTATAATCTCCTTCGCCGTTGTAGTCTCATGTATTGCCGGATTAGAAGGATTTTCAAACTGCTGTGGTATAAATGCATTACCATATTCAACCTTAAGCTCTTCAGCCTTAGCAATAGCCCCTTTCATTCCAAGTCTTCCCTGTGTAAGTACAACCTTTGCTCCAAGTGCTGTAACAATCTTTCTTCTTTCAACGCTCATGGTATCAGGCATTGTAAGAATAAGCTGTAATCCCTTTGAAGCACATACACCTGCAAGACCAATTCCTGTATTACCGCTTGTAGGTTCTATAATAACTGTCTGTGAATCAATCACTCCCTGCTTTATTCCATCTTCAATCATTGCACCTGCAACCCGGTCCTTAACACTTCCAAGTGGATTAAAATATTCAAGCTTTGCAATTAAATGTGCATCTAATTCATTAACATTCTCATAATTACTAAGTTCCAGTAATGGTGTATGTCCGATAAGCTCCGTTATATGCTTCGCTACCTTTGCCATATTAATACCTCACTTTCTAATCTTATTAATCATTCTTCTATAAGTAACCTGAATTATTATTCATCTTATTAATCAACATTCATATGTCGTCATCAATAATATCATTCTAAATTCTGAATGATAAATAAAACATTAAAATCCGACTATTTATATAGGAATTCTTTGAATATGCTATTATAATATACTACTATTCATATTAAATCAATAGGAATTGTTGTATTTAATTAAAAACTTTACATATTTATCCATTAAAGAAAGTTTTTTCGGATTATTTATCATATAACCACCAAAAATAAATTAGTTTAAATAAATATTAATGTACAAATGGCTGCCACGCTAATAAAAATTTATGCAGAATATGGAATCTACTATATGTATACCTATATCCTGCACAATTTTTAAGTGTGACAGCCACATAACAATTTTTAAATATATTTAATTATTCCGGCAATACTATAAGCTGCTTTTATATTTTAAAAGAAGCTTATCTGTCTCTTCATTAGTAAGACACCTGTTCTGTGTATAGCAAATCCATGCCGCTTCCTTAAAAAACAGGCTTCTTTTTTCATTGCCCTTAATTACTTCTTTCGCCTGTCGTCTTAAATTCTCTAAAAAAATCAATATCTCTTCTATATTATCTGGAATAATCTTTTCTATATCCTTTTTAATAAGCGTTGTTATAACAGGACTGGCACCGCCGCTTGATATTCCTATGTTAAGACTCCCTTTCTGTATCGTTGAAGAAAATATAAAATCACATTTTTCCTTATCATCAACGACATTTACAAGAATATTATTATCATGGCACAGCCTGTATATATATGCATTAACCTCTTCGTCAGGTGTCGCCGCAATCACACAGAACATATTTTTCATATCCTCTGCTTCAAATCCTCTATGTATACACCTTATCCTGTCAGGATATAATCCGGCAAGTTTATTCACCATATCGGAATATTCCTTTGCAACTATAGTAATCTTACAATTATACGCCACAAGCTTACCAAGCTTATGTGCCGCTACACTGCCTGCACCTACAAGCAGTATCTTCTTATCTTTTATATCAATGTAAAATGGGAAATAAGACATCTTTTATCCTCCTTATAAATTGTGATTGACCGAGCTGAAAGCGAGGGACGCTTCTTGAACGACAGT